>Ga0209573_1000082_pt1 | contig 266532 bp, 220 predicted proteins | sample TNRBio252014_DNA_FD_185870 | JGI IMG/M metagenome (GOLD analysis project Ga0209573, IMG submission 185870) | Wastewater treatment Type I Accumulibacter community from EBPR Bioreactor in Madison, WI, USA - TNR Reactor_6/25/2014_ DNA (SPAdes)... | ecosystem: Engineered > Bioreactor > EBPR >...
TCGGCTTCCGGGGTGTCGATCTCGGTGACTTCGGCGGCTCGCTGACGCTGACGCTCGCCAACGGCGAGATCCGCACCGTCGATATCGGCAACACCGTGGGATCCGGCGGCAGTACCGACGGCTCCGTTTTGTTCGCGGGCATCGTCGACGGCGAAACCTTCACGAGCATCACCTTCGAGAACAGCGCCGGGTTCACCGACGTCTTCGCGTTCGACGAAATGATCATCGGCGACCTGCAGCAAGTCGTGCCGCCGATCACCGGCACCGAGGGCGACGACGAACTCTATGGGAACGCCGGCGACGACGAAATACTGGGCCTCGGTGGCAACGACATGCTCAACGGGGGCAAGGACAACGACACCCTGAACGGCGGTGCGGGTAACGACACGTTGTTCGGCAAGCTCGGCGTCGACAGCATGATCGGCGGCGCCGGTGACGACGCCATCCTGGACGACCTGAGCTTCGTGCTTGTCGATGGCGGTGAAGGGGAGCGGGATCGGTTCGCCCTGTGGCGGTCGAACGACGTGACCCTGGACCTGATTCAACTGGGCGGCGATCGCTTCCGCGGAATCGAGGTCATCAACCTGCGCGGCGACGGCAACCACATCGTCCTGGACATCGACTCGGTTCTTGCCACCTCCGACACGGACATCCTGCGCATCATCGGCGATACGAGCAACACAGCCGAACTGAAGGACGACTTCGTCCTGGTCGGCGAGCGCACGCAGGGTGGCATTCGGTACGACATCTACAGCGGTGGCGGTGCCACGCTGCTGATCGACGAGGACATCGCCGTCACCATCGATCCGATGATCTGAGCGGCTGCGAGCGCCCGGTGACCGGCGGCCGTCGGTCACTGGGCAGTTGCCACCTTCCCGCCGCCGGGTATGTCGCCCCTCGGTGAGCCACGGCACCCGCTGACCTCCCGGTTCGGACCCGGCTTCCGATGTGGTGCTCGCGCGGAGTGGGTTGTGGATGCGCCACGCGACTGATAGGACCGGAGGCGACGCCTCTCGTTTTCCCACCTCCAGGACCGTGCGATGCCCCGCCTGAAAGAGCGCCCTCCCTTCCTGCAGGCCGTCTGGCGGGGGATGCGGGGGCGGTGTCCCAATTGTGGCCTGGGGCCGCTGCTCGCGACCTACCTGCGGCAGGTGGACCGCTGCTCGGTATGCGGCGAGCCCTTCGGCCACATCCGTGCCGACGATGCGCCGCCGTGGCTGACCATTCTGGTCGTGGGCCACGTGATCGTGCCGCTCGCCATCACCGTCGAGACCGTCGCCACCTGGCCGGTGTGGCTCGGCACCACCGTTTGGGCGACCACCGCCCTGGTGCTCGCCGCCCTCGTCCTGCCGCGGGCCAAGGGGGTGTTCCTGGCCGCGATCTGGAGCCTGCGCGCGCCCGGGTCGGAAGCCGACTGACGCTCTTCGCCTCTGCCGCCACCGGGTCGGCACCAGCCGGCCGGTGTCCGCGCCCGCCTGTGCTTGCGCCGCCTCTCACCCGGCGGTATGTGTGTGCGCCGCGTTCGCGGCCGGCGGTTCGGATCCGGGGCGGGACCGGTGCTGGCGCCGGAATACGCTGTTTCCGAGGGGAGAGGAGCTTCAGGGCATGAGCGAAATCATCGATGTGACGGCGCGCGAAATTCTCGACAGCCGCGGCAACCCGACGGTTGAGGTGGATGTGACGCTGGAGAGCGGCGCCATGGGCCGGGCGGCGGTGCCGTCGGGTGCGTCGACCGGCGTGCACGAGGCGGTCGAGCTGCGCGACGGCGACAAGAAGCGCTACCTCGGCAAGGGCGTGACCAAGGCGGTCGCCTCGGTCAACGGCGAGATCTTCGATGCCATCTCCGGCATGGACGCAGCCGACCAGATCGCCATCGACCAGACGATGATCGATCTGGATGGCACGCCGAACAAGGGCCGGCTGGGTGCGAATGCCATCCTGGGCGTCAGCATGGCCGTCGCCAAGGCCGCCGCGCAGGACGCGGAGCTGCCGCTGTACCGCTACATCGGCGGTACGCAAGCCCGGCTGCTGCCGGTGCCGATGATGAACATCGTCAACGGCGGCGCGCACGCCGACAACCCGATCGACTTCCAGGAATTCATGATCATGCCGGTCGGCGCCGGGTCGATCGCGGATGCGGTCCGGATGGGCGCCGAGGTGTTCCACGCGCTGAAGAAGGCGCTGAAGGACGCCGGCCACAACACCAACGTCGGTGACGAGGGCGGCTTCGCGCCCAACCTGAAGAGCGCCGACGAGGCTCTCAGCTTCATCATGAAGTCGATCGAGGCTGCCGGCTACGAGCCGGGCGAGGACGTTTTGCTGGCGCTCGACTGCGCCTCGTCCGAATACTTCAAGAACGGCAAGTACGACTTCGCCGGCGAGGGCAAGATCCTCGACTCCGCCGCCAATGCCAAGTACCTGGCGGATCTGGTCGGCCGCTATCCGATCGTCTCGATCGAGGACGGCATGGCCGAGGATGACTGGGACGGCTGGAAGATCCTCACCGAGGAAGTGGGCTCCAAGTGCCAGCTGGTCGGCGATGACCTGTTCGTGACCAACGTCGCCCGGCTCTCCGACGGCATCGCCAAGGGCATCGCCAACTCGATCCTGGTCAAGGTGAACCAGATCGGCTCGCTGACCGAGACCCTGGCGGCGGTCGAGATGGCGCACAAGGCCTCCTACACCGCCGTGATCTCGCACCGTTCCGGCGAGACCGAAGACTCGACGATCGCCGACATCGCGGTCGCCACCAACGCCGGCCAGATCAAGACCGGTTCGCTCAGCCGCTCCGACCGCATCGCCAAGTACAACCAGCTGATTCGCATCGAAGAGCAGCTGGGCTCGGCGGCCCGTTACGGCGGCAAGGCAGCACTGCGCCGCTCGTAGGCGCCGCCCCGGCGCCGCGCGAACCCGGCCGGAGCGGGGTTAAACCCGCTCCGCCGCTGGCGTTTTCGCGGCAGCCGAAGTTCCCGACCCGGACCGCCCGCAGGCACCCGCCGCGGGCGGTCTTTTTCTTCACCCGCCGCTCGCCTAAACTCACTGCCCGGGCATCTGCCCCGCTTCCATCGACGAGACGAGCACGGGACCCGTTCATGAGCCTCTATCGCGAGTTCCGCATCCGCGCCCGCCAGGTGCTGCTGACGTCGTTCGGCGTCTGTGCGGTCGTCTACTTCGCCTACCACGGGATCAACGGTGACCGCGGCCTGTTCGCCTGGCGGGCGCTGGAGCAGGAAGTGGCCGACGCCCGCACCCGGCTGAACGCCGTTCAGAGCGAGCGGGAAGCCCTCGAAGGCCGCGTCCGCCTGCTTTATCCGGAGAGCCTGGACGCCGACATGCTCGACGAGTCGGCCCGCCGCCTGCTGAACTACGGTCTCCCCGACGAGGCGGTGGTGCTGGACGGCGAACTGGATGCGCCGCCGCCGCCGCAGCCGCCCGTCAAACCCTAGGCGGCCCGTCCACGCCGTTTTCCTCCCTGCATTTTCCCTTCCTGCTCTCCGATGTCGCGGAATCAGCCCGGCGTCGGTGCGAACAGGTCCGCATCGGCTGCGTCCGGCTCGCCGCTGAGGCCCAGAATGACGGCGCGGGTCCGGTCGCGCAGTGCGAGCGCGCTCGCCCACCGCGCCCCGTTGCCGCCGCCCTCGGGCGGTTCGGCGGGAATCGGAGCCGCGATCCGTACCGCGACCGCGCCCGGGCGCGGGAACCACGATCCGGAGACGAGGATCTGCCGGGTGCCGACGATGGCGAGCGGGACGATCGGCAGGCCCGCGTCGATGGCGCATGCGAACGCCCCCATGCGGAACGGCATCAGTCCGGGCGCGCGGCGGAAGGTGCCTTCGGGAAAGAACAGCGGCGAGCGGCCTTCGCGGGCGACGGCGGCGACTCGTCGATAGTCCTGCAGCCCTTGCCTGCGGTCGAACCGCTCGACGAAGCAGGTACCGATCCGCTGCAGTGGCAGCCGGACGTACCAGGCCGCCTGCAGCTCGGCCTTGGCGACGAAGGCGACCGGGCGGGGCAGGGCCGCGACCAACGCCAGGACGTCCAGGTAGCTCGAGTGGTTGGCCACCAGCACGCCCGGCGCCGCCGGCAGGTTCTCCAGCCCGTCGACCGTCAGCGGCACGCCGGCTGCCCGGAACAGCAGCCGCGTGGTCAGCCGCATGCCCTGCCAGCGCCAGGCTTGCGTCGGCAGGACGAGCGCCGCGAGCCAGCCGAACGGGGCGAGGGCCACGACCGACGTCCAGGCGCGGGTGGCGAACAGCAGCGCCGCCGCCGTTGCCCGGGCGCGGCGCAACCGGGCGCGCAGCCCCGCGAGCGTGCCACGGACGACGGGCAGCGGCGGCGGTGCCTGCCCCACGCCGCCGGCGCGCCAGACATCGCGCGTCGCCGCCCGGCGGACCTTGCCGCTGGAGGTGCGCGGGATCGTGTTCGGGGGTGCCAGCACCACGTCGTCGGGCGGTGAGCCCAGCAGCGCCGCCACCGCGTCGTTGATCTCACGGCGCAGCCGCTCCCGGGCGTCCGGCTCCCGCTGGCGGGTCTCGGCGAGGACGATCAGCCGTTCGCTGCCGCTGCCCGGATCGGGATCGGCGAAGGCCACCACCCGGCCCGGCTGCAGCCCGGGCAGCGCGCCCACCGCGTCCTCCACGTCCGCCGGATGGATGTTGCGTCCGGCGCGGATGATCAGGTCCTTGGCCCGGGCGGTGACGAAGATCTCGCCGTCCGCCAGGTAAGCGAGGTCGCCCGAGTTCCGCCAGTCGCCATCGAGCAGCGCGCGGGTGGCCTCGTCGTTGCGCCAGTAGCCGCGCGTCGCCGACGGACCGCAAAACTGCAGCCGCCCTTCGTGGCGTTCGGGGAGCTCGAAGCCCGCGTCGTCGACGATGCGCACGTCGTGCCCGGGCAGCGGCCGGCCGCAGGCGACCACCGCCTGCGCCGTCGAGGCCGCCTCTTCGGCGGACGCGGGCACCGCGCGGCGCAGGCGGGCCAGGTCGTCGCGGCGAATGCGGTCGATGCGCGGTCCGCGGCCCGGCGGCGGAAAGCCCAGACCGACGCAGTTCTCCGCCAGGCCGTAGACGGGCGTCATCGCCTCGCGGCGGAAGCCGGCGGCGGCGAAGCGATCGCAGAAGCGCTCGACGGTGGACGCCGCCACCGGCTCGGCGCCGTTGAACGCCACCCGCCAGCAGCCCAGGTCCAGTCGTTCGAGCATTTCGTCCGACGTGTGCCGCAGCAGCAGCTCGTAGGCGAAGTTGGGGCCGCCCGAGAGCGTTCCCCGCCAGCGGTGGACGGCGTCGAGCCAGCGGGTCGGCCGGGCGAGGAAGGTCAGCGGCGGAAAGATCACCAATGGCGTTCCCTGCAGCAGCGAGCCCAGCCAGGCGCCGATCAGGCCCATGTCGTGATAGAGCGGCAGCCAGCTGACGAAGACGTCGTCGGGCCGCACCCGCAGTGCGGCCGCCATCGCCCGGATGTTGGCGAGCAGGTTGGCGTGGCTCAGCGTCACGCCCTTCGGCGCGCCGGTACTGCCGGAGGTGTACTGCAGCAGCGCCACGTCCTGGGGATCGACGGTCGCGGCATGCAGTGTGCCGCCTGCGTCGGCCAGTTCGTCCACCGTCGCCACCCGCTGCAGGCTGGGCACTCCCGCCCGCAGCTCGGCGGCCAGCGGCGTCACCTCGGCAGAGCCGATCAGCACGCGGGCTTGCGCGTTGGTGAAGATGCCCCGCTGGCGTTGCAGGTGCTGCGGCAGGCGGGACGAACGGGCCGGAGGGTAGATCGGCACGGCGATCGCACCCGCATGGAGGGCGCCGAAGAAGGCGGCGAAGTAGTCGGGACCGGTCGGCAGCAGGATCGCCACCGTCTGCCCCGGCTCCACACCGGCCGCCTGCAGGCCGGCTGCGACCGCCCGTGCGCGGTCGTGCAGCGCCTGGTAGGTCAGCACCTCGCCGTCGGCGTCGTCCTCGTAGAACCGCAGGTGCGCCCGCGGGCCGTTCCGCTCCGCATGCCAGGCGAGTGCTTCGCCCAGCGTGCGGATGGACTCCGGCGCGGCGAGGGCTGCCGGTGCCGGGCCGGGCGCCGGCCCGGCGTCGACGGCGGCCCGCGCTGCTGCCGGCCCCTCGGCCCGCAGCAGCGCCTCCAGCAGGTCGAGCGGCCGTTCGGCGGTGGCGAACGTCTCGTCCGGCAGACGGACGGCGAACGCCGCTTCGATGCGGGATGCGAGTTCGGCCCGCGCCAGGCTGTCCAGGCCCAGGTCCCGGTCCAGTGACGACTCCAGGCCGGCCGGTGCCCGGGCCACCCCCGGCTTGAGCTCGCGGGCCACCGCGTCCACGATCGCCAGCAGGCGGGCAGCCGGGTCGGCGGCGGGCACCACAGGTGTCGGGGGTGTCGCGGGGGTCGCGAACGGCCCGGTACGCGGTGTCATCGGAAAGGCGTCCTCCAACGGGAACGGAGCAGGTCGAAAACCATCGAGGCTTGAGTTTCAGAGCCGTCCGCAATAGGATCGATCAACAATATATTCTCCGTCATCGCGCGTTGTTACCCGGCCCCAACAAGGTCGGCGATGGCGAAGCATCCGGCATGGAGGATCTGAATGGCAGCGGAGGCAGCCGCAAAGAGCGGCAGCGAGGCGACGGCACAACCCGAGAGCAAACCCGACGCCCAGGAACTTCTCACCTATTACCGCGAAATGCTGCTGATCCGCCGCTTCGAGGAGAAGGCGGGGCAGCTCTACGGGATGGGGCTGATCGCCGGCTTCTGCCATCTGTACATCGGTCAGGAGGCGGTGGTGGTCGGCCTGCAGGCGAACGCCACGGACGCGGATTCGGTGATCACCACCTATCGCGACCACGGCCACATGCTGGCCAAAGGGATGGACCCGAAGGGCGTGATGGCCGAGCTCACCGGGCGCATCGGCGGCTACTCCCGCGGCAAGGGCGGGTCGATGCACATGTTCTCGCTGGAGAAGAGATTCTACGGCGGCCACGGTATCGTCGGGGCATCGGTGCCGCTCGGCACCGGGTTGGCCTTCGCCCACAAGTACCGGGAGGACGGCGGCATCAACTTCTGCTACTTCGGCGACGGCGCCGCCAATCAGGGGCAGGTCTACGAGGCCTTCAACATGGCCTCGCTGTGGAAGCTGCCGATCATCTACGTCATCGAGAACAACCGCTACGCCATGGGCACGTCGATCCAGCGCGCCTCGGCGACGACCGAGCTGTTCCGGCGTGGCGAAGCGTTCGCCATCCCCGGCGTCGCCGTCGACGGCATGGACGTGCAGGCGGTGAAGAAGGCGGGTGCCGAGGTGGTCGCGCACGTGCGCGCCGGCAACGGCCCCTTCGTGATGGAGATGAACACCTACCGCTACCGCGGCCACTCCATGTCGGACCCGGCCAAGTACCGGTCGAAGGAAGAAGTGAGCACCGTCCGCAAGGAGCACGACCCCATCGACGGCCTGCGCGCCTACATGGAGGCGCAGGGAATGGGCGACGAGGCGTCGTTCAAGGAGATCGATCGGGAGATCAAGGAGATCGTCAACGAGGCGGCGGAGTTCGCGCAGACCAGTCCGGAACCGGACCCCTCGGAGCTGTGGACGGACGTCCTGATCGAAGCCTGATCGAGACCCTCGACAAGAAACTCTGCGGCGCCACGCGCCGATCCGGGAGAACACGCATGCCGATTCAGATCCTCATGCCGGCGCTGTCGCCGACCATGACCGAGGGAAAGCTCGCCAAGTGGGCGAAGAACGTCGGTGACGCCATCAGGTCCGGCGACGTGATGTGCGAGATCGAGACCGACAAGGCGACGATGGAAGTGGAAGCGGTGGACGAGGGCACGTTGGGCCGCATCCTGGTGCCGGCAGGCACCGAAGGCGTCGCCGTCAACGCACCGATCGCCATTCTGCTGGCCGAGGGCGAGGACGCGAGCGCGCTCGACGCCGCGACGGCCGCGCCGGCGCCGGCAGGTGGTCCGGCGCCGGAGCCGTCGACGGGTGCCATGCCCGCATCGACCGCTGCGCCGAAGGAAATGCAGACCGCCGCACCGCCGCCGGAGCCCGAATACACCGGGCCGACGGCGAAGATGACGGTGCGCGAGGCGCTGCGGGACGCGATGGCGGAAGAGATGCGCCGCGATCCCGAGGTGTTCCTGATGGGCGAGGAAGTCGCCCAGTACCAGGGTGCGTACAAGGTCAGCCAGGGGCTGCTCGACGAGTTCGGGCCGAAGCGGGTGATCGACACGCCGATCACCGAGATGGGCTTCGCCGGCCTGGGCGTCGGGGCGGCGATGGCGGGCATGAAGCCGATCGTCGAGTTCATGACCTTCAACTTCGCCATGCAGGCGATCGACCAGATCATCAACTCCGCCGCCAAGACGCTGTACATGGCGGGCGGCAAGCTGGGGGCGCCGATCGTCTTCCGCGGCCCGAACGGTGCGGCAGCACGGGTGGGTGCCCAGCACTCGCAGTGCTATGCGTCGTGGTATGCGCATTGCCCCGGCCTGAAGGTGGTCGCCCCCTGGTCGGGCGCCGACGCCAAGGGGCTGATGAAGGCGGCGATCCGCGATCCCAACCCGGTGATCGTGCTGGAGAACGAGATCATGTACGGCCAGCACTTCGAGGTGCCCACCGACCCCGAGTTCGTCATTCCGATCGGCCGCGCCAGGATCGAGCGGCCGGGCAAGGACGTCACCATCACCGCGTTCTCGCGCATGGTCGGCGTGGCGCTGGACGCGGCGAAGCAGCTGGAGGCCGACGGCATCGACGCCGAGGTGATCAACCTGCGCTCGCTGCGCCCGCTGGATGTGGAGACGATCACCGCCTCGGTGAAGAAGACCAACCGCATCGTCAGCGTCGAGGAAGGCTGGCCGGTGGCCGGCATGGGCTCGGAGATCGCCGCCTTGATGATGGAGCACGCGTTCGACTGGCTGGATGCGCCGGTCACCCGCGTCTGCGGCGCCGACGTGCCGATGCCGTACGCGGCGAACCTGGAGAAGCTGGCGCTGCCGCAGGTGGATACGATCGTCCAGGCGGCGAAAGCCGTGTGCTATCGCTGAGGCGGGAGAGCCCATCATGCCGATCCAGATCCTCATGCCGGCGCTGTCGCCGACGATGACCGAGGGCAAGCTCGCCAAGTGGTCGAAGAAGCAGGGCGACGCCGTGAAGTCCGGCGACGTGCTGTGCGAGATCGAGACCGACAAGGCGACCATGGAAGTGGAAGCGGTGGACGAGGGGACTCTCGGCCGCATCCTGGTGCCGGACGGTACCGAAGGCGTTGCCGTCAACGCGCCGATCGCGCTGCTGCTGGCCGATGGCGAGGACGCGAGCGCGCTCGACTCGTTCAAGCCCTCGGCCCCCGGTGCAGCACCTGGTGCAGCGCCGGCACCCGCACCGGCCGAAGCACCTGCAGCACCGGCCGCCGCGCCTGCTCCCGCTGCGGCCCCCGCCGCGGGCGGTGGCAAGCGGGTGTTCGCAAGTCCGCTGGCGCGCCGCCTGGCGAAGGAGGCCGGCCTGGACCTCACCCAGGTCACCGGCTCCGGACCGCACGGCCGCATCGTCAAGGCGGACGTGGAGAAGGCGAAGGCGGCACCGAAGCCGGCGGCTGCACCGGCACCGGCGGCGGCGCCTGCCGCGGCACCTGCCGCTCCGCAGGTGGGCCCCGCCTACACCGAAGTGCCGAACAGCAGCATGCGCAAGGTGATCGCCAAGCGCCTGGGTGCTGCGAAGCGCGACATCCCGCACTTCTACCTCACCATCGACTGCGAGCTCGATGCCCTGCTCAAGTTCCGCGAGGAGCTGAACAGCCGCTCGCCGGAAGGCGACGGGGCCTGGAAGATCTCGGTCAACGACTTCGTCGTCCGCGCCGTGGCGCTGGCGCTGCGGGCATTCCCCGACGCCAACTGCTCATGGACCGAAGAGGCGATCCGCTTCTACCAGGCGGTGGACATCTCGATCGCGGTGGCGACGCCGAACGGCCTGATCACGCCGATCGTCAAGAATGCCGACCAGAAGGGCCTGGCGGCGATCTCCAACGAGGTGAAGTACCTGGCGAAGCGGGCGCGTGACGGCAAGCTGATGCCCGAGGAGTTCCAGGGCGGCTGCTTCACCATCTCCAACCTCGGCATGTACGGCATCAAGGACTTCGCCGCGATCATCAACCCGCCGCAGGCGTGCCTGCTGGCAGTCGGTGGTGCGGAGAAGCGGCCGGTGGTGAAGGACGGTGCGCTGGCCATCGCCACGGTGATGAGCTGCACGCTGTCGATCGACCACCGGGCGGTGGACGGAGCGGTGGGCGCCGAATACCTGCAGGTGTTCAAGAAGCTCATCGAAGATCCGATCCGGATGATGCTGTAGAGGACGCGCACCCATGGCTGACACATCGTTCGACGTGGTGGTCGTCGGCGCCGGCCCCGGCGGCTACGTCACCGCGATCCGCGCCGCCCAGCTCGGCATGAAGGCGGCGGTGGTCGAGGAGAAGCACCTGGGCGGCATCTGCCTGAACTGGGGCTGCATCCCGACCAAGGCGCTGCTGCGCACCGCGGAGATCTTCGAAAACATCAAGCACGCGGCCGACTTCGGCATCTCGGTCAAGGACTACTCCTTCGACGTCAAGAAGATCGTCGAGCGGTCGCGCAAGGTGGCGAAGCAGCTCAATGGCGGCGTCGGCCACCTGCTGAAGAAGAACAAGGTCACCGTCTTCGATGGCCGCGGCCGGCTCGCCGGCCCGGGCAAGCTCGCGGTGACCAAGGACGGCAAGCCGGTCGCCGACCTGCAGGCCAAGCACATCATCCTTGCCACCGGTGCCCGTCCGCGCTCGCTGCCGGGCATCGAGCCGGACGGCAAGCTGGTGTGGACCTATTTCGAGGCGATGGTCCCCGAAAGCCTGCCGAAGTCGCTGCTGGTGGTGGGTTCGGGTGCCATCGGCATCGAGTTCGCCAGCTTCTACCGCTCGCTCGGCTGCGAGGTGACGGTCTGCGAAATCCTCGATCGGATCCTGCCGGTGGAGGACGAGGAGATCTCGGCCTTTGCCCGCAAGCAGTTCGAAAAGCAGGGGATGAAGATCCACACCTCGACCACGGTGAAGGGTCTGACCAAGACGGCCAGCAGCGTGACCGCCAAGCTGGAAGGCGGCGGCAAGACCTGGGAGGTCACCGTCGATCGGGTGATCTCCGCCGTCGGCATCGTCGGCAACGTCGAGGACCTGGGTCTCGAAGGCACCAAGGTGAAGGTGGACCGGGCGCACATCGTCATCGACGAGTGGTGCCGCACCGGCGAGCCCGGCGTCTACGCCATCGGCGACGTGGCCGGCCCGCCGTGGCTGGCGCACAAGGCGAGCCATGAGGGCGTCATCTGCGTCGAGAAGATCGCCGGCATCAACGACGTCCACCCGCTGGATACCGGGAATATTCCAGGCTGCACCTACAGCCGGCCGCAGGTGGCGAGCGTCGGTCTGACCGAGAAGGCGGCGAAGGACAAGGGCCACCAGGTCAAGGTCGGCCGCTTCCCGTTCATCGGCAACGGCAAGGCGATCGCACTCGGCGAGCCGGAAGGCATGGTGAAGACCGTCTTCGACGCCAAGACCGGTGAGCTGCTGGGGGCGCACATGGTGGGCGCCGAGGTCACCGAGATGATCCAGGGCTATGCGGTTGCCCGCACCCTGGAGACGACGGAGGCGGACCTGATGCACACCGTCTTCCCGCACCCGACGCTGTCGGAGATGATGCACGAGTCGGTGCTCGACGCCTACGGCCGAGCGGTGCACTTCTAGAGCGCGCTTTGATCAGATCGAACCGATCTGATCAAACGGTCGTGCTCTAACGGTTTGATTTTTGAGCACGCAAATCCGATCAAGCGATTCCGCTTGATCGGATATTGCTCCAGGGCGCGCGCGCCTTCGCGTCGGCGAACGCAAGGCGGCCCTGGTCTGGACGGACCCTGGCCGGCCGGTCCCACAGGGCGGCCGGCCAGGGCATCAGCCCTCTTGTCCTTCAGCGACGGATTGGTCGGCGAACCTTCGCAGGTCGGCGTCCCTCGTCAGGATGTGCCGCAGTAACCAATACTTGAAGTACTTGACGATCGCCTGCCCGTCGAGCATGGCCATGGATCCGCTGAGATTATCAATAAAATCTTCCGCATCCTGTAATACTCGATCATGTTCCGATTTATGCTGTACGTAATCGTTGTAATGAATGGACAACATATAGGCTTCTTCTTCCTTGAAATGATGTTTCGCGTAGATAACAAAACTGAGAAGTCGCTCGCACACGGTGTTCTTGTCTGGATCATTTTCGCAAGCCCATGCAATTCTATTGTATAGATCGACGAGTTCTTTGTGTCCTTCGTCGAGAGGGGCAACACCGATGCAAAGTTGATCAGACCATTTTAGAAATTTACAGTTCATGCGTCCCTCCCCACGACTCAGGAACGGATGATTTTGGATGTCTGCCTCGCAGACTGTAAAGCTGAATACCGGGCGCATCCCCCTGTTGCTCGACGCGGGCGACATCTGACGTCCTCGCACCGTCGATGATAATCCGATTAGGCGAATAGTAGAAGCGAGCTACATCCAAACGAGCTACAAAAACAGCGGAAAAGGTGCAATATCTGCAGGATTTTCGCTAATATGGGTGTATTTGTAGGGTGATACGGCTGCTTGCCGGAGAGCTCCGGGGCGAGCGGGACCGCGGCGGAGGGCGCTGGACCCGCCGCCGACCCATGCCCCTCCTTCCCGTCGCCGCCACACAGCACTCGGTTTAGGGCGTGTACTTGCTCAAGAACCCATCGGAGTCGCCCTTGGTGGTGCCGATCAGCGCCCCCCAGGTCGAGCCGCCGATGTAGACGTTGCCGAACCCGTCGGCACCGAGGGCGTAGGCGGCATCGTCTTCGCTCGTCCCCGTCTCCGCCGCCCACGTCTGCGCACCGGCGGCGTTGAAGCGGGCGACCCAGGCATCCGTGCTTCCCTGGTTCGGGCCGCCGATCCCGCCATAGGTCCAGCCACCGACGAAGACGTTGCCGGCCGTGTCCGTGGAAAGTGCCAGGCTGGAATCCTCGAGCGCCGAACCGAACTGGCGCCGCCAGAGAAAGGTGCCGAGCGGATCGAGCTTGGCGAGCCAGCCGTCGAAGTCTCCCAGTTTGGGGCCGGCGAGGGAGCCGTTGGTGTCGCCGGTGACGTAGACGTTGCCGGCGGCGTCGGTGCCGATGGCGAAGGCGAAGTCCTCCCCCGTCGTTGCCGGCTGGCGTTTCCACAGCAGGTTTCCGGCGGAGTCATACTTCAGGATCCAGGCATCGGCGCCGCCCTTGTAGGGACCGCCGACGGAACCGTTGGTCCAGCCGGCGACGTAGATGCTGCCGCCGTCGGGGCTCACCGCCACCGCGACCGCCGTATCGTAGGCGGGACTGCCCGGCTGACGCCTCCACAGCAGAACGCCGTTGGCGTCGTACTTGACGATCCAGGGGTCGGCGTTACCCTTGTTCGGGCCACCCAGAGGGCCCCAGCTGTCACCCACGGCATAGACGTTCCCGTTGGCGTCGGATGCGATGCTGAACAGACTGTCGTCCGCTGTTGTCCCGGGCTGCCGGCGCCACACGTAATTGCCGTTGGTGTCGAGCTTGGCGATCCAGGGATCGAAGTTGCCCTTGTTGGGACCCGGCAGTGCGCCGTTCGTATCGCCGCCCACATAGATGCTACCGGCGGGGCCGGCAGCCATCGCCCACGCGCTGTCCGAGCCGCTCGTTCCCGGCTGGCGCTTCCATGCCAGTTTGCCCGTGGCATCGAACTTCATGATCCAGGCGTCGTCCTGGCCCCGGTGGGTGCCCCCGAGCGGACCGCCGGTTATTCCACTGACGTAGACGTTGCCGGCCGTGTCGAACGTGATCGCCGCGATGTCGTCGTAGGCGGTGGTGCCCAACTGTTTGATCCAGACGGGAGCGGCGACGGCGCCTGGAGCGCCGAAGCCGATGCCCGCAGCCGCAAGACAGGCGGCGGAGAGTGCGCGCAAGCGGTGGAACATGCCTCTCGGTCCTTCCTGTGGTTCGGAGGTGGGCCGGCGGCGTGTCGATCGCCGGCCGTCCTCCGGGATGGGTCAGGAAGAGCGAAAGATTGTGATGCTCGATGCGGTCGCCCCCGCATGCGTCCTTCCAGCGTCAGCCGGAACGACGTCCCCCCTCCCCTCTGCGTCATAGTATGTCAGGTGCGGCAGGTCGTCTATGACCGGTGAGGGGCATATCCGCCACTCGTCCCGGAGTCCGTCCGGCGATCCCGCTGCGCCTTGGAAAAGCCGGGGCGACGCCTTCACCCCTGTCCCTTCGAACGGGTTGGACGTCGCCCCTGCTGCCGGCGCCTATTGTGCCGCGCCGGGCGCGTACTTCAGCAGGAACAGGTCGGTGTTGCCCTGGTTCGGGCCAGCCAGGGGACCGTAGGTGGTGCCGTAGGAGAAGACACTGCCGTCCACGTCGACGGCAACGGAATTGGCGCCGTCGTCCTCGGCCGTTCCGGTTTGCTCCACCCACTGGCGGACGCCGGCCGCATCGTAGGTTGCCGCCCAGGCGTCCTCGCCCCCCTGGTTGGGCGCGAAGAGCGATCCGGATGTGTATCCAGCGATGCTGACGGTGCCGCCCGGTCCGCCGGCAATGCCTTCGACGCCGTCGTCAACCGCCGTACCGAACTGCCGTGTCCACAGGAAGCGACCGTCGGTGTCCAACTGGATCACGAAGACGTCGTCACCGCCCTTGTTGGTCCCCACCAGCGCGCCCTCGGTGGTGCCGGCGAGGTAGAGGTGGCCCTGGTCGTCGATCGCGATGCCGGAGGTGGCATCCCACGTCGGGGTGCCCGGCTGGCGCTTCCACAGGACGGCTCCGGTCGGGGAGTACTTGATCAGGAAGAGGTCAAGGTCTCCCTTTTTCGTGCCACCCAGTGCGCCCGCGGTGTTGCCGACCACATAGGCGTTGCCGGCATCATCGGTCACGACGCCATAGGCGCCGTCGGAGGCATCCGTTGCCTGCAGCCGCTTCCATAGCTGGTGCCCGTCGGCGTCATACTTGATTACCCATCCATCCATGTCCCGGTTCTCGCCGGACTCCCCGACGACGAACACGTTACCGGTGCTGTCGGTCGCGACACCCAGCGCCCGGTCGCGGGCACTGGTTCCCGGCTGCCGCTTCCACAGATATCCGCCGTCCGGCGAGAACTTGATTATGAACGGATCGGCGCCGCCCTTGTTCGTGCCGGCCAGCGCACCTTCGGTCCAGCCGACGACAAAGATGTTGCCGGCACCGTCGACGGCGATGGATTCCGCCTCGTCGTATTGGGGCGTCCCCGGCTGGCGGCGCCACACGATCTTGCCGTCGGGCGTGATCTTGATCACGTGCGCGTCCTCGACGCCCTTGAATGTACCGCCGAGTGGGCCGGTCGTCGAGCCGGTGATGACACTGTTGCCGTCGCCGTCGACGGCGACGCCCGTAGACCAGTCTTCCGCCGTTGTGCCGATCTGCAGTCCCCAGAGGGGATCGGCGACCGCCGCCGGGGCGGCAAGCCCGATGCAAAGGGCGGCGATCGCGGTGGAACACAACGCGCAAGTTCGCTTGCTCATCTTGTTTTCTCCTCGCTAAAGCCGCTGCTCCGTCCCGATCGGAGAGTGCGAGCGAAGCGGCTGCAAGGGGGGCATCAAACGACGTCGATGCGGGAACGTCCCCCTCGTTCACACAACTTCTAATATATCATAATGTCAGCATATACAAGAAGCAAAAGGGGGTAGCTGCCAGCACATTCTCACATTGTGAGAAATCGGCGGCGTGCCGCTCGTTGGCATGTGACCCCACGGCGCAGACTCGAGCCGGGGGTGTACACGAAACGGGATGGGCAGAAGCAGGCAGCGGCAGGATACGTTCGCAGGTCGCGAGCAGGCTCAGTCGAGCCGCTCCCACTCGCCGAACATCGCCGCCTGGCCGCGCGCGGTGCCGTCGGCATCGACCAGCGTCCAGACGGTGGCGTTCCGGATGTAAAAGCGCCGGCCGGTGCCGGAGATGCGCACGCCGGCGTAGTCGTCGATGAAGCCGTCGTGCGCCACCCGGGCCAGCAGCCGGGCCCGCTCCGGCTGGTTGACCGGCTCGGCCGACAGCCGCGATGGCGTGGCCAGCAGCTGCGGCCAGGTGAACTCGAACAGCCCGAGTGCCGTCCGGTTGGCATAGGTGAACGTCGGATCGGCGCCGTTGCCGTGCGACAGCAACGCGAACGGCGCCTCGAACAGCCGCCGCGCGATCTCCCCGTCGACATCCCCGTCGAGATCACCGCCTTCGCCGGTCGCTCCGGGCGGGAGCAGGTCCCGCCCGGTCCAGCGTTCGTGGCTCTCCCGCAGCAGGCGCGCGTGCGGGGCACAGAAGCGATTTTCCTCGGCGGGCTCCGGCAGCGGCGTGTCGGTCAATCGCTCCTCTCGTTCCGTCCTGTCGGGTCCGTCGGTCAGCCCTGCTTCGGCATCGGACACGTGTTGAAGCCGAGCAAGCGGTAGATCGGACACCAGCTTATCAGCGCGGTCGCCAGCGGCACCACGCCGATCCAGCCCCACGGGGTCTGTGGACCCACGAACACCAGTGCGATCAGCACCAGCCCGATGACGATGCGCAGCGCGCGATCGATCGTACCTACGTTCTTGCCCATGTCGTTTCTCCTCCGGCGAGCGGTCTGCGGATCGGTCATCCGCCTCGCAGGCAGGGGAGCACGGGCCGCGCGCCTGCGTCTGTGACTAGCTCACATCCGCTCCCGACGCATGCGTTGCGCCTCGATCAGGCCTCCGATGCATGCACGAAACCGCGCAAGGCATCCCGGTCTGCGACCTCGATGATGCCGCGCCCGAGCATCAGCCAGCCGCGCCGTTCGAAGTCCTTCAACTGCCGACTCACCACCTCGCGGGCCGAGCCCACCTCCACCGCGATCTGCTGATGGGTGATCGCCAGCTGCGGACCGCCCGCGTCCGCCCGCTCCAGCAGCCAGCCGGCCAGGCGCAGGTCGAGCCGGCGGAACACCACCTCCTCGATCAGCGCCATCAGGCTGGCGATGCGCTGGCCGTAGGCGCGGAAGACGAAGTCGCGGAAGGCCGGGGAGCGATCGAGCAGGGTGCGGAAGGTCTCCCGCGGCAGCACCAGCGCATCGATCTCGGTTTCGCTCGTCGCCTCCGCCGGATACTCCTCGCCCGAGAGCAGGCAGGCGGTGGTGAGCACGCAGGTGTCGCCGGCGCCGATGCGGTACAGCACGATCTCCCGGCCGCTCTCCGCCACCATCTGCACCCGAACCTGGCCGGACAGCACGAAGACATACTGTTCGCAGCGGTCGCCGGAGCGGAACGGCTTGGCACCGGCGGGCAGACGGATGCGGCGGATGCCGGCGAGCAGGCTGCTGCGTTCCGGCTCCGGCAAGGCATCGAGACCGGGAAAGGCGGCGAGCCAGCGCTCGGTCACGGCAGCGTCCCGGAGAAGGGGCGGGGTGGCGGTCGAAGCGCAGCCCCCTGAAACAGGCGCGGGGCAAAGCCCCGCTGGTCGCCCGCGAGCTTCGTGACCGGCTCAGCTCTCCTGGGGCTGCGCCTTCGTCATCCGCTTCAGCTCACGCTTCAGCCGGCGGAGCTGCGGCGTCAGCGCCGTCATCGGCGTCTGACGCAGGACGGCGTCGATGCCGCCGTTGTGCTCGACGGTGCGCAGGCCATTGGTGGACAGGCGCACGCGTACGGGCCGGCCCAACGTCTCGCTCATCAGCGAGGTGGTCTGCAGGTTCGGTTTGAACCGACGGCGGGTCTTGTTGTTGGCATGACTGACGTTGTTGCCCGTCATGACGCCCTTTTTGCTGATCGGACAGCGACGTGCCATGAACCCAGTTCTCCACAGATAATGCCCTCGGAGTGCACGAGCATACTCCGAGGGCGCGTCAGTTACGAAAGAATTGCCTTCGGGTCAAGCCCGTTTAGTTCAGGCCGTCGCCATCCGCTTCTTCAGGTTGGCATCGAGCGCGTCGAGAAATTGCTCGGTGGTCATCCACGGCTGATCGGGTCCGATCAGGATCGCCAGATCCTTGGTCATCGAGCCGCTCTCCACGGTATCGATGCAGACCTGCTCCAGAGCGTGTGCGAACTCGATCACCGCCGGCGTGCCGTCGAACTGGCCGCGATAATAGAGACCCCTGGTCCAGGCGAAGATCGACGCGATCGGGTTGGTGGAGGTGGCGCGGCCCTTCTGGTGCTCGCGGTAGTGGCGGGTGACGGTGCCGTGCGCCGCCTCGGCTTCGACCGTCTTGCCGTCCGGCGTCATCAGCACCGATGTCATCAGCCCCAGCGAGCCGAAGCCCTGCGCCACCGAATCCGACTGCACGTCGCCATCGTAGTTCTTGCACGCCCAGACGAAGGCGCCCTCCCACTTCAGTGCCGAGGCCACCATGTCGTCGATCAGCCGGTGCTCGTAGACGATGCCCTTCTGTTCGAAGCGCGACTTGAACTCGCTGTCGTAGATTTCGGCGAAGAGGTCCTTGAAGCGGCCATCGTAGGCTTTGAGGATGGTGTTCTTGGTCGAGAGGTAGACCGGCCAGCCCAGATCGAGGCCGTAGTTCAGGCAGGCGCGCGCGAAGCCGCGGATCGACTCGTCGACGTTGTACATGGCCATCGCCACACCGCCGCCCGGGAAGTCGTAGACCTCACGCTGGATCGGCGCGCTGCCGTCGTTGGGCGTAAAGGTGATGGTGAGCTTGCCGGCTCCGGGAACGACGAAGTCGGTTGCCCGGTACTGGTCGCCGAAGGCGTGACGGCCGATGACGATCGGTTTCGTCCAGCCCGGCACCAGTCGGGGGACGTTGCGGCAGATGATCGGCTGGCGGAAGACGGTACCGCCCAGGATGTTGCGGATGGTGCCGTTGGGTGACTTCCACATCTGCTTCAGGCCGAATTCCTCGACGCGCGCCTCGTCCGGCGTGATCGTGGCGCACTTGACGCCGACTCCGTACTTCTGGATCGCCTCCGCCGACTCGACGGTCACCTTGTCGTCGGTGGCATCCCGGTGTTCGATTCCCAGGTCGAAGTACAGGATATCGATGTCCAGGTAGGGAAGGATCAGCTTTTCCTTGATATTCGCCCAGATGACGCGCGTCATCTCGTCGCCGTCGAGGTCAACGACCGGGGTTTTTACTTTGATCTTGGCCATGATGTGCGACTCCTCAGCGCGGAAATCCGGAACCGTCTGTTTGTCCTACAACTGATCCGAGACGTACGGCCGCTCCTGCCTGCCGGTCACGGCGAGAAGCGACAGCGCCTCTTCCGGCGAACCGACCACCTGGATCAGATCGAGCACCTTCGCATCGGCGAATCCGGCGCGGACCGTCGCCTGGATCAACGCCGAAAGCGGCGCCCAATATCCGTCGGTGTCGATAACGATGATCGGCGATTGGTGCAAACGCAATTGCTTCCAGGTGATGATTTCGAACGTTTCGTCCAGCGTGCCCAGGCCGCCCGGCAGCACGGCGAACGCGTCCGACATCTCGAACATCCGGCGCTTGCGGTCATGCATGCTGTCGGTGACGATCAGTTCGCTGACGTGCGTGTTGCCGACCTCGGCGCGGATCAGAAACTCCGGGATGATGCCGATCACCTCGCCTCCGGCGGCGATCACCGACGAGGCGACCGCTCCCATCAGCCCGACCGAACCGCCGCCATAGACCAGCCGCATGCCGTTCCCGGCGATCAGGCGACCCAGGCGCTGGGCGGCGTCCCGGTAGGCGTCGCCGAATCCCTCCTGCGACCCGCACAGTACACAGAGCGACCGGATTTCCATGCTTCCGCGACCTCCTGGCGTCGTTGTCCGGGACGTGTCCACCCACGCCCGGGATTGCTGTCCCGGCCCACCCAGGACGGCCGGCGGGGGACGGGCCAGCGGGAGATGGGCCGGCGGGAGATGGGCCAGCGGGGGACGGGCCGGCGGGGGACGGGCCGGCGGGCGGACGAGGCGGCGAGCGCCGGGCGTGGCCGGCGCTGCGCGGCGCGGAGCCGGCGCGAACCGGCCGGGAGCCTCGGTGCTGTGACGATGTCGCCCGCTTGCATCCTTCGTTCGTCAACCGGGGCGACCGATCCGGGCGGCCGTGCGGCCGGTCCAGGACGGTCCCGATGCCGATGAGCGGCTGGTGGGCGCGACAGGGATTGAACCTGTGACCCCTACGATGTCAACGTAGTGCTCTCCCGCTGAGCTACGCGCCCGACACCAGCGGCCCCCGAAGCCGACCTTCATAATCGGCCGGAGCGCCGTTGGCAAGGTTGGGTCTTGCCGACCGGATCGCAGGGCCTTAAGTCGGAGTCGGGAGCAGACGAGGGCCCGACCATATCGCGGCGCGGCCGAAAAGCGAACAGGTCAGGCGAAACCGCCGGCCGGAGGTCAATGTGACGCCAGACGACGAGTGTAGTGCCGGCTCGCCGATGAAGCTGCAGCCGGCAGCTGCCCCTTTTTCTGTTCTCGAGCCGGTGGAGCAGACTGTTCCTCTGGTCTTCGCATCGCCGCACAGCGGACAGGAGTATCCGCCCGGTTTCGTCGCCGCCTCCCGGCTGGATCCCCTGATGCTGCGCCGTTCGGAGGACGCATTCGTCGACGGCCTCTTCGGCGCGGCACCCCGCTTCGGGGCGCCGATGCTGCGCGCCCATTTCCCGCGTGCCTACGTGGATCCCAACCGGGAACCGTTCGAACTGGATCCGGCGATGTTCGCGGAGGCGCTGCCGGGCTACGTCAACGTCCGCTCGCCCCGGGTGGCGGCCGGGCTGGGGACGATCGCCAAGGTGGTCGCCAACGGCGAGGAAGTGTACCGGGACAAGCTGGACTTCGCCGAGGTGCTGCAGCGCCTGGAGGCGCATTACTTCCCCTATCACCGGGCGTTGCAGGACCTGCTGGACCGGACCCGGGCCCGCTTCGGCTGCTATCTGCTGGTCGACTGCCACTCGATGCCGTCGATCGGCGGGCCGATGGACGCCGACCCGGGGCGGCCGCGGCTCGACATCGTGCTCGGGGACTGCTACGGCACCTCGTGCGCGCCGCACGTCACGGCACTCGCGGAGAGCACCCTGCGCGGGCTGGGCCTGACCGTCCGCCGCAACATCCCCTATGCGGGCGGCCATACGACGCGCCACTACTGCCGGCCGGCGGACGGGCGGCACACGCTGCAGATCGAGGTCAACCGGGCGCTTTACCTGGACGAGGAGCGGATCGCCCCCCTGCCGGAGATGCAGCACGTCCGCGAGGCGATGACCACCCTGATCGAGGCCTTGGCCGGCCTTGAACCGAAGCGCCTGACGCCGGCCTGAACCCGGCGGCCCGCCCGCGCCGTCACCGTCACCGTCACCGTCGCCGGCGCCGGCGCCGGCGTTGCGATTCGTCGCCGGCCGGGTCACCGTCACCGGATGCGGGGGGCTGCGCCGCCAGCCGTTGCGGGCGGTGAGCGGCGGCGCCCGTTTCGCCCGCACGCGCTCGGGCGCCGCTGCGGTGTCGGGCTCGATCCGCAGGCGCGCCGGAGGACGCGGGTACGCTCTTCCCGCATCGCATCACAGCGGGTGGATTCGGGTGCGTCCGGAGAGCGGTTGCGCCGCGCAACTCACTGTAAATCGCACTTGAATTAGCTTGCTGCAATGCGATAAATCACCATTGCTGCATGAAAGAGTTTGTCCTATAATTGTTGAATAAGTTCTCCAGGCTTCCTGTGGTGAACGGAGTTGGAGGACGTGAGCGGGCGAAAGTCGATGGTGCGCGCGATGGGCGTTGCGCAAGCAAGAGATGGTGTGTGCACAAGCGGAAAGTGGGCAGTGCGTGACGGCGTCGATTTACGGCGACCGGGCACGTCAGCATCTCGATTGGGTTTCGTTTGATCGTCGGTATCGATAAGAGTCGGTGTTTCTTGGGTCAGGAGGTTTAGGACCGTGGTGTACGCACTCGCAAGAGAGTTGCCTGAGCTCAGTACCAACTTCGGGCGATACATGTTCGCGCTGATGCGCGCCACCAACCGGGAAATGACCGAGTTCACGGAGAGCTGCCTGATCGCCGGCCAGATCGCGATGCGGGCGAGCCGCGAGAATCCGCTCAGCATGATGGAAACCCTGCAGGTCCTGCAACACAATCAGCAGATGATCTCCAAGGGTCTGCTGAGCGCCCAGGAAAAGATGACCGGCTACGTCTTCGATCAGATCGAAGAAGGCATGCAGGCGCTCGTCAACACCGTGTTCAACTACAGTGGTGATGGCGAAGACCTGAACGGCTTCATGCGGCGCGAAGCCGAGGTGATGGAATCGGTCGCGAATTTCAACGAGCAGATCGAGAAGATCAAGGACGAGTTCGGGTTCCAGTTCAACTCACCGCACTACAAACTCGTCCACGAGACCGATACGTTTCTGATGTATCAGGTCCTGCCGATGAAGAAGGGCGTCAAGGTGCGTGACGACGTGCCGCCGACGCTGCTGGTGCCGCCGTACATGCTGGGCGTGCATATCCTGTCGTTCCTGCCCTACGAGAACAAGAGCTATGCCCACTCGTTCGCCAACGAGGGCATCCCGACCTACGTGCGTGTGGTCAAGGACATCATGCGCACCGAGAAGGTGCAGCTGACGACGCCGGAAGACGACTGCCTGCAGACGCTTGAGCTGTGCACCAAGCTGAAGGAAATCCACGGCAAGAAGGTCGTCCTCAACGGCACCTGCCAGGGCGGCTACATCAGCCTGATGAACGTCCTGTCCGGCAAGCTGGCGGACGTGTGCGACACGCTGGTCACCAACGTGGCGCCGATCGACGGCACCTACAGCTCGGCGATCAACGGCATGCCGCAGCTGCACTCCGACTTCATCACGCAGCCGCTGGCGAACGGCAACAAGGTGGCCAACGGCTACCTGTTGAGCCTGGGCATGCGGTTCGTCGCCATCGACCGCGAGACGCCGCTGGTCAAGGTGCTCGACCAGGCGTCCATGCACAGGGCCACGGAGCTGAACCCGGGCAAGACGCCGGCGGCGCTGTTCCGCTGGCTGCTGAAGGAGCGGGTGCATCTGCCGATCGAGATCGCCAAGATGAGCTCGTGCACGTTCCAGAAGCCGATCGGCGAGGACGGCTCGCTGCCGGTCACCCTGTTCGGCAAGCCGCTGAAGCTGGCCGATCTCGCGACCCTGGGCGTGAAGTGGTACCAGAACTACGCCATCAAGGACGATCTGGTGACCCCCGCCTGCGCCACCGCCGGCAACAAGTTCCTCGAGGGCACGAAGGTCATCGAGTCGGTGGCGTTCCACGGCGGACACGTGGCCATCCTCACCAGCCCGTATTCGAAGAAGGCTCCGGTGAACGGCGAGTTCACCGATGCCACCGGCAAGAAGGTGCGCGGCCCGGTGAAATTCATGCTGGATCTCGCCGCCGCCTGATCCGCCGCATCCGATCCATTCCAGGAAAGCAGGACAGGGCACCTTCGGGTGCCCTGTTTTTTTGCTGGGTTCGCTGCCGATTGTCGTTATAAATCGCGCTCACTGGGTCGCCCGCTCGTCCACGGGGATCACGGGAGGACATCGGAGCACCTAAGGTCCTTAAGCTGGCCGGAATAACCTGGTCAGGGCCTGTCCCGGCTGGAACCCAACTTGGAGGAGAGTACGAATGGACTGGACCACACAAACAAATGAAATCATGAAGACCTGGGGCGAAGCACAGAAACGCCTCTGGAGCGGCTGGATGGACTGGGCTCAGGGCGCCTCTCAGATGGGTCAGGCCGGACCCATGTTCGATCCGTCGCAGTGGTTCCGGATGGGCGTCGACACGTGGTCGGGTGCCAAGGACGGCCCGGCCCACCGGCTGGCCGGCAACCTGTTCGGCACTCCGGAGGTGATGAACCGCAGCATGAACCTGCTGATGCAGGCGTGGCAGACGGTGGCGCCGAAGGTGGAGCAGGGTAAGCCCTGGCAGCCGGATCTGCAGAAGCTGCTCGATCAGTGGCGCGAGGAAGTTTCGGCGATGCCGAAGCGTGCCGCCTCCATGACCGGCGACTTCACGCAGCTGACGAAATCGTTGTTCGAGCGGTGGACGCCGATGACGGCGCCGTGGCTGGCGATGCTGGGACAGGCATCCTCGCACCCGGGCGCGGCGTTCATGGGCGGCAGCGCCGGCATGGGCCAGCTGATGGGCTTCGCGGAAATGTTCCAGGGGCCGCTGGGCCAGCTCAGCCTGGGCGAGTTGCCGCGCGCGACCGTCGCGCGCGAGAAGATGGGCGTCTTCCTGAAGGTGGCGGACGCGTTCAACGATCTTCAGGAAGCGCAGGCCGGTTACAAGAAGTCGCTGGCGGAAGGTCTCGCCCAGTCGGTCGAACGGACCATCGAGCACCTGGCCAAGCTGTCGGAAAAGGGCGAGAAGGTGACCAGCGCCCGCGACCTGATGCGGACGTGGTTCTCCATTGCCGACAAGACGCTGATGGAGAAGTTCAACACCAAGGAATTCCTCGAAGTCCAGGACAAGCTGACCGACTCGCTGATGAAGCACAAGAAGGCGCAGCGAGATGCCCTGGAGGTCGTCTATGCGCAGATGGAAATCCCGACGCGCAGCGAGATCGACGAAGCCTATCGCGACATCCACGAGCTGAAGAAGGAAGTCCGTGCACTGCGGCGCGCGCTCAAGGATACGGGCCCGAAAGCTCCGGTGGCGAAGGGTAAGAAGGCGAAAGAGATCGAAGCCGGCGACACGGTTGCTTCCTAAGTATCGCGGTCTGGGAATTCAGGGATCGAGCGGACGCTCGAGGAGAACACAATGACGCAATTTCCCATCCAGTTTCGTTCGGATGAAGTGACCCGCGAAGTCGCCGAGATGGAAAGCAAGCTCTCGGCCGGCATCGCCAATCTGACCAGCATGAAGGACGACGACGTCGATATCGGCAGCACGCCGAAGGACGTCTTCTACGCCCGCGAAACGTTCCAGGTGTACCGCTACAAGCCGGTCGTCGCCGCCGACAAGCTGCATCCGGTGCCGATGCTGATTTCGACGCCGCTGATCAACGGCTACGAAGTGGCCGACCTGCAGCCGGACCGCTCCCTCGTTCGCAACTTTCTGAACGAGGGCATCGACGTCTACATGATCAACTGGGGCTATCCCAAGCGGTGCGATCGCTTCAACAACATCGACGACTACGTCACCGACTACATCGATGACATCGTCGACCATGTGATCGAGAACAGTGGCGCCGACAAGATCAACCTGTTCGGCATCTGCATGGGCGGCACGCTCGCCACATGCTACTCGGCGCTCAACCCCGAGAAGGTCCGCAACCTGGTCCTGACCGTCACGCCGATCGACTTCCACCAGACCAAGGTGCCGGGGCAGCCGCACGTCGGCCTGCTGTTCGAAATGGGCCGATCGGTCAACGTCGACCTGATGGTCGATGCCTTCGGTAACGTGCCGGCGGACGTCCTGAACGTCTCCTTCCTGATGGCGTCGCCGTTCACGCTGATGTTCGGCAAGTATGCCGATACCATCGACCTGCTCGACAACAAGGAAGCGCTGCTCAACTTCCTCCGCATGGAGAAGTGGCTGTTCGGCGGCCCGAACGTCCCCGGCGAAGCCTATCGGCAGTTCGTCAAAGAGTTCATCCAGGGCAACAATCTGATCAGCGGCAAGCTGTCGCTGGGTGGCCGCAAGGTCGACCTGAAGAACCTGACCATGCCGATCCTGAACGTCTATGCCGAGCGTGACCATCTGGTGCCTCCGATGAGCACGGTGGCTCTTGGCAAGTACGTGGGCAACAAGCAGGATTACCTGGAGTTGCCGATCAAGACCGGGCACATCGGCATCTACACCGGCGGCGCGTCGCAGAAGATCCTGGCGCCGGGCGTCGCCAAGTGGCTCAAGGAGCACTGATCTGGTATCATAAGGGCCAGGTTCGGGAGGCCGGCGTGCGCCATCGGGCGCGCGCCGGCCGACTTTCGCCGGCCACCGGTATGAGCATCCCGAACGCGTCGGCCGGCATCGCTTCGAGGTGTCGCGCCATGAGCATCACGAGCACCCACTCCGAAACCACCCTCTGCCCCGAATGCAAGGGCCGCGGCATGATTCGGCCGGCCGGCGAGTGGGCGAACGAAACCTGCCCCACCTGCGACGGTCGGGGCGAAATCGCCGTCGATGCACGGCAATCCGAGTCCCCACCCCCCGGCTGCGCCCGGAGCTGACGCCGCGCGCCGGCGAGGGTCGGTCGCCGCCGACCGGCACGGATGTGACCGCGCTAACAGCGCGGGCGGGCGATGTGGGGTAATCACGCTGCATCAGCCGTTGCGCCGCCGGGGCCGACCGTTCCGATCCGTGGCCGATGCCGTTCCGCGCCCGTGATGCCGCCGATCCGCTGCGACGCAGCGGGGCGCATCGGGGCAGAGAAGGCCTGCGAAGCCATCGACGGGGTGAACGCCAGCCGCGGCGGACAAACGTCGATCCAGCCCTTCGTCCGCGGCGAAGCGGGGAAGGTCAGCGAGGAAATCCCATGCATTCCGATGTCGCCGCGTCCGCACCCGAGTTTTCCCTGATCGTCACCACCAAGGGCCGCGTGGTCGAACTGGCGAAGCTGCTGCAGAGCCTGGAGCGACAGCTGCCGGAGTCCTTCGAGGTGATCCTCTCCGACCAGAACGAGGACGACCGGTTGCTGCCGCTGCTCGACTGCCACCGCGAGCGGCTGCAGATCGTGCACGTTCGCAGCGAGGGTGGCGCGTCGCGCGGCCGCAATGCCGGCCTCGCCCGGGCGCGGGGCCGCCTGATCGCCTTTCCCGACGATGACTGCTGGTATCCGGACGGGCTGCTGGCGAAGGTCCGCGGATTGTTCGAGGCGCATCCGGAGTGGGACATGATGTGCGGTCGTTCCCTGGGCGACGACATGCGGCCGACGCAGGGACGTTGGGTGGCGGAACCCACCCCGGTCTGCCGCAGCAACGCGCTGCAGATGAGCATCGAGTACACCATGTTCTGCCGGGCGCCGGCGGTCGCGGCGGCGGGCGGCTTCGACGAGACCCTGGGCGTCGGCGCCGGTACGCGCTGGGGGGCGGGCGAGGGGACCGACTTCCTGCTCAGCGCGTTGGGAAGCGGCAGTGCGATCATGTACACGCCGGACATCCAGGTGCACCACCCGGAGAAGTTCGCCGATTACTCCCGCCCGTCCCGCGACCGGCAGTCGGGCTACGCGCGCGGCATCGGCTACGTGCTGCACAAGCACAAGTTTTCCCTGGCGGAGGCGTTCTCGACGATCATCCGGCCGCTGGGCGGCGCGGTGCTGTTCCTGGCGCGCGGCCAGACGGCGCGCAGCCTTTATCATCTGCGGGTGTTCGCCAGCCGCAGCCTCGGATGGTGCGGTCGCTGATCGGCCCGGGGGATGGTGGGGCTGCCGGCATGAGCGGCGGCAGAGGCGGCGACAGGCGGAAAAGGCAGCTGCCCGCCGGGTAAGGCGGGCAGCTTCGGGAGAGAGAGTGAGCGGAGGCGATCAGCCCTGCATGCGCAGCGCGCCGTCGACTCGGATGACTTCGCCGTTCAGGTACGGGTTGTCGACGATGTGCATGACCAGCTTCGCGTATTCGGCGGGATCGCCGAGGCGCGAGGGGAACGGCACCGCCGCACCCAGCGACTTCTGGGTTTCTTCCGGCAGGCCGGCCATCATCGGCGTCTTGAAGATGCCGGGCGCGATGCAGACGACGCGCAGACCCGACGGCGCAAACTCGCGCGCCGACGGCAGCGTCAGGCCGACGACGCCCGCCTTCGAGGATGCATACGCCGCCTGACCCACCTGACCCTCGAAGGCGGCGATCGACGCGGTGTTGATGATCACGCCGCGCTCGCCGGTCGGGGCCAGCGGCTCCAGGCCGAGGATGTCGGCGGCGGCCAGGCGCATGACGTTGAAGATGCCGATCAGGTTGACGCTGACGACCTTGGCGTACAGATCGAGGGCGTGCGGTCCCTTGCGGCCCACGATCTTCGCCGGCGGGGCGATGCCGGCGCACTGCACGACGATGCGCGCCGCACCGTTGGCCTCGCGCGCCTTGGCGATGGCCGCTTCGGTCGACTCGCCGTTGGTGACGTCGCAGACACACGCGACGCCGCCGATGTCCTTCGCCACCCGCTCGGCGGCGTCGGCGACGACGTCGAACAGTGCGACCTTGGCGCCCGCTGCGGCCAGCGCCCGCGCCGTGATCTCGCCGAGACCCGAGCCGCCGCCGGTGACGATCGCCGCTTGACCTTTGATATCCATCGTTCTTTTCCCCTGCTTGTGTCCGGAGACCCGACTGCTCCGGCTTGCCGGCCGGCTGGCAGTCGCTCCAGCGCTATCCACGGAGTTGTTGCTCCGGGCCTCTGCCGGCCTGCCCCGGGGAGCAGGCCGGCCGGAGTCGGCAGCAGGCGCCGCCGCCCGGAAGACGGCGGCGCCAAACCGGAGTTAGACGAGTTCGATCGCCATTGCGGTGGCTTCGCCGCCGCCGATGCACAGGCCGGCGACGCCCTTCTTCAGGCCGTGCTTCTGCAGGGCGTGCAGCAGGGTGACGACGATGCGGGCGCCCGAAGCGCCGATCGGGTGGCCGAGCGCACACGCGCCGCCGTTGATGTTCACCTTGTCGTGCGGGATGTCGATGTCGCGCATCGCCGCCATGGTGACGACCGCGAACGCCTCGTTGACTTCCCACAGATCGACGTCGGTGTTCTTCCAGCCGGCCTTGTCGAGGACCTTGCGAATGGCGCCGACAGGAGCGGTGGTGAACAGGTTCGGCGCCTGCGCATTGGTCGCATGCGCCTGGATGATCGCCAGCGGCGTCAGGCCCTTCTTCTCGGCATAGGAACGGCGGCAGAGAACCAGCGCTGCGGCGCCGTCGGAGATCGAGCTGGAGGTCGCCGCCGTCACCGTGCCGTCCTTGCGGAACGCCGGGCGCAGCGTCGGGATCTTGTCGACGTTCACCTGGAACGGCGCCTGATCCTTGTCGATCACCTTGTCGCCCTTGCGGTCCTTGATCGTGACCGGCGCGATCTCGGCGGAGAAGGTGCCTTCGTTCGACGCCTTCTGTGCCCGGATCACCGAGGTCGCCGCAAACGAGTCCTGCGCCTCGCGGGTGAACTGGTACATCTGGGCGCATTCTTCGGCGAAGGTGCCCATGGAGCGGCCTTCCTCGTAGGCGTCCTCGAGGCCGTCATAGAACATGTGGTCCATGATCCGGTCGCCGTGGCCGAGGCGATAGCCCGTCCGGCCCTTCAGCACCAGGTACGGCGCGTTGCTCATGCTCTCCATGCCGCCGGCGATGACGACGTCGTGCGAGCCGGCCAGGATGTTGTCATGGCCGAGCATCGTCGTCTTCATCGCCGAGCCGCACATCTTGGTGAGCGTCGTCGCCCCGGCTTCCCACGGCACACCCGCGAAGTGAGCCGCCTGGCGTGCCGGCGCCTGCTTCAGGCCGGCCATCAGGCAGCAGCCCATCATCACTTCGCCGATTTCCTTGGGATCGACCTTCGAACGCTCCAGCGCGGCCTTGATGGCGACGCCACCCAGCTTCGTTGCCGGAACCGCGGCGAAGTCGCCGAGCATGCCGCCCATCGGCGTGCGCGCCGCGCCGACGATGACCACGGGATCAGATTGTTGCGCCATGTATGTCTCCTTGACCCTCGATTTGACCTGCCTCGTTGCGCGATGAGGAAATGTTTCCTGGCGTGACTACGCCCACGATGGCGTAGGGCCTGCTGTCCTCGCGCGCACTCACTCCCGCTTATCCCGGTCTCCGCCGCGCCCGCAAAATCCGCAGCCTCCGCGTCGCCCAGGCTAGGACGGCGCATACTAGTTCATGTGGCGGTTCCTGCAAGGATATTGGGCATCGTTCGCAACCTCCTGCGACCGCGAAAGCGGCGCGGGCGACGGTTGCCTTCCGGCAGTCTCAGGCATCGTCGGCGGCACTGCCGCGGCAGCCTTCGATGGTGGCGGCGATGCCGTTCCAGATCAGCCCGCTCGCCGCCAGCATCGGCTTGCGAATGATCGTGTAGGTGATCGTGCAGCCGTCCGGATCGAAGGAATAGCCCAGCACCACGGAGCCGATCGGCGTCGGCGTCGTCGCCGTGCCGCAGTTGTCCTGGGTTTCCTCGAACTGGGTTCCGTGCCGTTGTTGCCCGGTGGCCTGCAGCCGCTGCCACAGCGCCGCATCCACCTTGTCGAATGTCCTGCTTTCCAATGTCCTGCTCCGATCTCGACTCGGGTCGGCACTCTAGCATGCCTGCCGGCTTTTCGTGCCTTTCGACGGCGCCGCTCAGCGGCCGCCGGACAGCACGGCGCGGCAGGCGGCCGGCAGGTCGTCCAGGGTGATCGGCTTCGACGGCTTCGCCCGCGACTGGCGCAGTTCTTCCAGGGCCTCGGCCGAGAACCACCAGTCGAGGGAGGCGTCGCAGCCGTCGCCGTCGGGCACCGGCGGGGAGTCACGGCAATCCCCGTCGCCGGCGCGGCACGTCAGGCGGACGTGGAAGTGGTGGTCGTGCCCCCACCACGGCCGGATGCGGGCCAGCCACCCGCGCTCGCCCTCCACCGACGCGCACAGGGAACGCTTGATCGCCGGGTTGACGAAGATCCGGTCCACCCGCGGGTCGGTGGCCGCCGCGCGCAGCAGTGCCACGTGCCTCTCCGTCCACACCGAAGGGTCGGTCGTCGAGCCGTCGGCGAGCACCATCGGGATTGCCGACTCCGACTCCCGCTCGGCAGCGCTGAACGATCCGGGCGGCGCGAAGCGGAACCAGATGTCGACGTCGAGGCCGGTCTGGTGGCTGCGATGGCCGGAGGTCATGGGACCGCCGCGCGGTTGTGCCAGGTCGCCGATCAGCAGCCCCTCCGTGCCGAGCGCGCCGGCCTGGACCGCCAGATCCTGGACGAAGGCGATCAGCACCGGGTGGCCGAAGAAGCGGTTCCGGGACGGCCGCATCACCTGGTAGCCGCCGCCGTCCTGCGGCAGTGTTGCGGCACCATCGATGCAGCCGCCGGCATGGCCGCCGAAGACGCGGGTCGGGTTGTCCGTGGGAACGCGGATGTCACCCCAGTCGGCCGCCGCCGGGGTCGGCGCCGCCATCGTCAAGAGGGCAAGCATCGTCACGATCGCGTGCGACAGCGTCCGTCGGCACCAAGACATCATGTCCTCTCTCATGCTCCTCTCCGTACGCGCACCAGATCGGCGAGGATGGACACGGCGATCTCCGCCTGGCTCTTCGCCCCGATCGCGAGCCCCACCGGCCCATGGATGCGGTCGATCGCGTCGGCGCCCACACCCAGCGCCGCCAGCCGCTCGCGACGCGCCGCGTGGGTGCGTCGGCTGCCCAGGCAACCGACGTAGAAGGCGGGTGAACGCAGGGCTGCGATCAGCGCCGGATCGTCCAGCTTCGGATCGTGGGTCAGCGCGACCACCGCCGTGCGGCCGTCGGGGTCGAGGCGGCCCACCGCCCGGTCGGGCCAGTCGGTGAGGGTGCGATACGGCCGGAACTCGGCGCGCTCGGCGAAGGCGCGCCGGGGCTCGACGAAGCAGACGTCGTAGCCGGCCAGCTCGGCCATCCCTGCCAGGGTTACGCCGATCTGCACCGCGCCCACGATGATCAGCCGCATCGGCACGGCGAAGACGTGGAAGAACAGCTCCCGGCCATCGATCTCGGCGATCCGGCTTCCGTCCTGCTGCAGCAGCGACAGGGCCCGTTCGCGCACCGGGGCGGGGACCGGGGCATTCTCGTCGCCAGGCCGCAGCACGACCTGGGCGCCGGACTGCAGGTCCTTGATCAGCACCACGGGCCCGGTGCCGGCGAGGGCGGCCACGAGCGCGTCCAGGGCGGGGTCGTCCGCGGCCAGCGGCTCGATCAGCAGTTCGATCCGGCCACCGCAGGCGAGGCCCACGTCCCAGGCGGCGGCGTTGGTTACGCCGTACTCGATCCGCTTGCGCTGCCCGCCGCCGAGCAGCTTCCGGGCCTCCTCGATCGCCGCCGCCTCGATGCAGCCGCCCGACACCGAGCCGGTGAACCGGCCGTCGGCGGCGACGGCGAGCAGGCTGCCCACCGGCCGCGGCGACGATCCCCAGGTCTCGGTGACCGTGACCAGCGCGACGTCCTGCCCCTCGCTCCGCCAGCGGGCAGCCTGCGCCGGGACATCGCGGCAATCGTCCGGGATCCTCGCCATCGGTGTTCACGGAATTCACGTCGGCGACGCGTCCACCGTGGATGCGTCGGACCCGCACTAAATACGCGGACCTGCCCGCAGCCGGCAACGATAACCGTCGATCGGCCGCCGGCGTTGCGCAGCCGGCTTTCCCGGCGGGCGGAGGCAGCCCCGTCGAGGGTCAGCGCAGCAGCCGTTCGATCGTCCGGTCCGGCAGCATGTCGATGCCGGGGAACACGTCGATGTCCAGCATCCGCTTGGTGACGTAGAGGGTGGAGAACAGGGCGCCCGCGCCCATCATCAGCATGCCCACGATCACCACCACGTTGGCGATGGTCCAGACCGGCCGGAAAAAGCGTTCCAGCGACAGGCGCTCGAGGGTTCGGCGATTGCGGCCGAACAAGAGGACCACGTAGTAGGACCGCCAGGGCAGCGGGACGTTGAAGCGCAGGTCGACCAGATGCGCCCCCGGGGTGCGAGCCCCGTACGCCATCCGGATCGCATCCAGCTGCGGCGCGGTGAAACTGGCCGCGACGTCCGGCGAAATGCGGGCAAAGAAAGTCCGCAGAATGGGGTCCTCGTTCACACCGTCCACCGGCCGTGCTCCTTGCCCGATCTGCTGCGATCATCGCCGATCGAGATTAACACAGTCTGCATCGGCGCGTGTGTCGGCCACCACACAAATTGGCCCTTGTGGGTGAATGGACGGCGCGTCCTGTGGTGTTCGGGCGGCACTCGGTGGCAACTTGATCGGCCGGCGGCGTTCCTATAGGCTCTGAGGTGCGGTCGACGCGGAGGATGGCCCGTTGCCGGCACGTGCATCGGCGCGCGGCGTTGCCGCCTGTCGAACGTGGAGTAAAGCCTAATCGATTCAATGCGGTCGTGGCGGAATGGTAGACGCGCAGCGTTGAGGGCGCTGTGGGGGAGACCCCGTGGAAGTTCGAGTCTTCTCGACCGCACCACTCTCGGATCATAGCAGGCGTTTCCGTCGATTCTCCGCCTTTCCCTCGTCCGCGGCCGGGGCGTGACCGGTCTCCGGCTGCCGGCGGGTGCGGCCTTCGAATGACGGGTTCGGCGGACGGGGCGGCGCAATGCTCGACATCAAGGCGATCAGGGACGATCCGGACGCGCTCGACGCGGCACTCGGCCGCCGCGGGGCGGCGCCGCAGGCGGCGGCGCTGCTGGCACTCGACCAGGCGCGGCGCGACGCGCTGACCTCGGCGCAGGAAATCCAGGCGCGGCGCAACGCGCTGGCGAAGGACATCGGCCGGCGCAAGGGCAAGGGCGAGGACGTGGCTCCGATCCTGGCCGAGGTCGCCGCCCTGAAGCAGCAGGAGGCGGACGCGGAAGCGGCTGCCGCGCGCGCGGCCGGCGAAATGGAAGCCGCGCTTTCCCTGGTGCCGAACCTGCCGGCGGCGGACGTGCCCGACGGGGCGGACGAGCACGGCAACGTCGAGATCCGCCGCTGGGGCGAGCCGCGCCGCTTCGACTTTGCGCCGAAGGAGCACGACGCGCTGGGCGACGGCCTCGGCATGATGGACTTCGAGCGGGCGAGCAAGCTCTCCGGCGCCCGCTTCGTCGTGCTGACCGGAGCACTCGCCCGGCTGGAGCGGGCGCTGGCGTCGTTCATGCTCGACCTGCACACGGCCGAGTTCGGCTACACCGAAGTCAACCCGCCGGCGCTGGTGCGCGACGCGGCCATGTTCGGCACTGGCCAGCTGCCGAAGTTCCAGGAGGATCTGTTCCGGGTCGAGCCGGGGTTCTGGCTGATCCCCACTGCCGAGGTGCCGCTGACCAATCTGGTCGCGGGCGAGATCCTGGACGAAGACAGCCTGCCGCTGCGGCGCACCGCGATGACCTGGTGCTTTCGCGCCGAGGCCGGCTCGGCCGGCAAGGATACCCGGGGGATGATCCGCCAGCACCAATTCACCAAGGTGGAGCTGGTCAGCATCACCACGCCGGAGACGTCGGACAGCGAGCACGAGCGGATGACCGCGTGCGCCGAGGAAGTCCTCAAGCGACTCGAGTTGCCCTACCGCGTCGTGGTGCTGTGCACCGGCGACATGGGCTTCTCGGCGCGCAAGACCTACGACCTGGAGGTCTGGCTGCCGGGGCAGGGGCGCTACCGCGAGATCTCCTCGTGTTCCAACTGCGGCGATTTCCAGGCGCGCCGGATGATGGCGCGGTGCCGCAAGCGCGGCGAAAAGGGCACACGCTTCGTCCATACCCTGAACGGGTCGGGACTGGCGGTGGGGCGGACGTTGATCGCGGTCCTGGAAAACCATCAGAATGCCGACGGGTCGATCGCCGTGCCCGCCGCGCTGCGACCCTACATGCATGGCCTGGAGGTGATCGCGCGCGATGCCGGATCGACTGCCTGACCTGCGTCACGCCCGCGTCCTGATCTCCAACGACGACGGCATCCACGCGCCCGGCCTGCGCTCGCTGGAGCGGGTGGCCCGGCGGCTGTTCGGCGAGGTCTGGGTGGTGGCACCCGACACCGAGCAGAGTGCGGCCAGCCACTCGCTGACCATGCGTCGGCCGCTGTACCTGCGCAAGGTGGGGCGGCGTCGGTACACGGTGGACGGCACCCCCACCGACTGCGTGCTGATCGCCGTCCATCAGCTCCTGAAGGACCAGCCACCCGATCTGGTGCTCTCCGGCGTCAACCTGGGCGGCAACCTGGGCGAGGATGCGACCTATTCCGGGACCGTCGCCGCCGCCATCGAAGGAACGCTGCTGGGGATTCGCTCCATCGCCTTCAGCCAGGTGTGCGCCGACCGGTCGGATGCGAAATGGGCGACGGCGGAGGTCTGTGCCGAACAGGTGCTGCAGCGGCTCGACGGCTTCGCCTGGCCACGCAGCGTGCTGCTCAACGTCAACTTCCCCGACGTGCCGGCGCGTGCGGTCAGCAGTATCGCCGTCACCACCCAGGGCCGGCACAAGATCGGCGGAGCGATCGTCGAGGGACAGGATCCGCGGGGCCAGCGCTTCTACTGGATCGGTGGCGAGCGGGAGCAGGACCACGGCCTGGAGGGGACGGACCTCGCCGCCGTGCACGCAGGCGCCGTCTCGGTGACACCGCTGTGCCTGGACCTGACGCATCGGGACAGCCTCGCCCCGCTGGCGGCGATCCTGGCGTGAGCACCGATTCGCGCAAAATCCGGCTGATCCTGGAGCTCCGCCACAGCGGGGTGACCGAAACCAAGGTCTGCGCCGCCATCGAACGGCTGCCCCGCGAGCTGTTCGTGCCCGATGCCTTCCTCGATCAGGCGTACGAGGACATCGCCCTGCCGATCGATTGCCACCAGACGCTGAGCGCGCCGGTGGTGGTGGGTCGGATGACCCAGGCGCTGGAGCTGAACGACCGGATGAAGGTGCTGGAGATCGGCACCGGGTCGGGATACCACGCCGCGGTGCTGGCGCAGCTCTGCCGGCGCGTCTACAGCATCGAACGGCATCCGGAGCTGCTGGAGCAGGCGCTGCAACGGTTTCGCCGGCTCAACCTGGTCAACATCACCGCCAAGGTGGGCGACGGCACGCTCGGCTGGCCGGAGCAGGCGCCGTTCGAGCGCATCCTGGTGACGGCCGCCGCCAGCGACGTGCCGCCGGTGCTGGCGAGCCAGCTCGCCGTCGGCGGCCTGATGGTGGTGCCGGTGGACGACGGCGTCGGCGACCCGCGATTGCTGCGGGTGAAGCGGACCGAGGAGGGGTTCGAGACGGGCGACCTGGGTCCCATCCGGTTCGTGCCGCTGATCGTCTGTCCGACACCGGGTCGATCGTGATACACACGGCGGGTCGAAATTGCTCGGCGTCCAGGGCAACGGCATGCGCATGCGTCTCGTCAGCGGAACCACGGTCGCGACCGGGCTCGCCCTGGTGGTGACGCTGGTGCTCGCCGGTGGGTGCGAGACCGGCAGCGACGGACCGGCCCCCGGCGAGCCCGCCGCCGACAGGGGGACGGTGCCGCCGATCGCCGAACGCGGGCAGCGGTTTCCCCGGCCGGTTCCGCGCCCGGCGCCCGTGGCGGCGGCAACCGCGACACCTGCGACCCCGGCACCTGCAACGCAGGCTGCCGCGCCGGCGGTGCCGACGAAGCCGCCTGCCGGAGCACCCGGCGTGCATACGGTGGCGCGCGGCGAGAACGTCTACGACATCGCCCGGCAGTACGACGTCGACGCGTATGCCATCGTCGTCAGCAACGAGCTTCGGGCGCCGTTCGATCTGACCGAAGGCCAGGTGCTGATCATCCCCGGCAGCCGCGCCGCGTCGGCCTACGCGTCGAAGGCACCCGTCCAGCCCGACAACGAGCGCACCCCCGAGCGTACTACCGAGCAACAGGCGGCCGAACGTGCGGCGGAACGCCCGAACCTCGATCGCCCGGCCGTCGATCGCCCGGTGGAGCGCTCCGGCGCGGCCGACGCAGCCGAGAAGGATGCGGAAGGCGAGGCGGCTTCGTTGCCGCCGGCCCAGCCCGAGGTGGAGACGCCGCCGTCGAAGGAGGGTTTCGTCTGGCCGGTCACCGGCCGCGTCGTCTCCTCCTACGGCCCGAAGGGCGGTGGCCGCTACAACGACGGCATCAACATCGCGGCACCCGAGGGGTCGGTCGTCCGCGCCGCCGAGAGCGGCGTCGTCGCCTATGCCGGGAACGAGCTGCGCGGCTTCGGCCGGACCCTGCTGCTCAAGCATCCAGGCGGCTGGGTCACCGCCTATGCCCACAACAGCGAACTGCTGGTGCGGCGGGGCGAGAAGGTGCGGCGCGGCCAGCCGGTGGCACGGGTCGGATCCACCGGCGGCGTCGACCAGTCACAGCTGCATTTCGAGATCCGCCGCGGTCGCAAGGCCGTCGATCCGGCGAAACTTCTGCCCCGGCCCAGCGCCGCCCGCGAGCGGCGGTCCGAAGGCTGATCGCGGAGACCCCCCGATGACCGCCCGACCGGCGCCGCCCCCGCCGCGGTTCAACATCGCCCGCTATTGCCTGGCACCGGCGGCGAACCGCCCTGCGGCGAAGACCGCGCTGATCATCGACGGCGGCGAGCAGGGTGCGCGCCGCTGGACCTACGGCCAGCTGGACCGGATGGTGCGCAGCGTCGCCCGCGGCCTGCGGGAGCGGGGGCTGCCCACCGGCGCCCGGCTGATGATCCGCATGGACAACGACCTGGGCTACGTGCTGGCGTTCTTCGCCGCGATGGCGGCGGGCCTCGTGCCGCTGCCGTCGTCGGCGGCGCTGACGGCCGAGGAGGCGGAGTTCCTGCTGCTCGATTCCGGCGCCGCGGCGATCGCGCTCTCCGACGACCTGCCGCTGGAGCACGACCTGCCCCCGGGGGTGATGGTGCTGCGCGCCGAGGATATCGACCGGCTGGCCGCCGGCGAGCCGGCGGCCGACTATGCCCATACCGCTGCCGACGATCCCGCCTTCCTGATCTACACCTCCGGAACCGTCGGACGGCCGAAGGGGGTGCTGCACGCCCAGCGCAGCGCCTGGGGCCGGCGGCCCATGTATGAGGAATGGTACGGCATCGGCGAGGCGGATGTCGTGCTGCACGCGGGCGCCTTCAACTGGACCTACACCCTGGGCGTGGGGCTGGTCGATCCCTGGGCCAACGGTGCGACGGCGGTACTGTACAACGGTCCGGCCGATCCCGCCGTCTGGCCGCGGCTGATCGAGCGGCACCGGGTGACCATCTTCGCCACCGTCCCCAGTCTCTATCGCCGCATCCTCAAGTACGCCTGCATCGGCCGCGAGGCGATCGGCTCGCTGCGCCACGGGCTGACGGCCGGCGAGGCATTGCCGCCGGGGCTGCTCGATGCCTGGCGCGCCGCGACCGGGTGCGAGCTGTACGAGGCGCTGGGGATGAGCGAGATCTCCACCTATGTCTCGACCGGGCCGGGGATGGCGATCCGGCCGGGAAGCCCGGGGCGGCCCCAGTCGGGCCGAAGGGTGGCGATCCTCGCCGCCGACGAGGACGCCCCACGGCTGCTGCCGCCGGGCGAGACGGGCCTGCTGGCCGTCCACCGTTCCGATCCCGGGCTGATGCTGGGCTACTGGGGGCGACCGGAGGAGGAGGCGCTGGTGTTCCGCGGCGACTGGTTCTGCGGCGGCGACCTCGCCCATATCGACGACGACGGCTACGTCTGGTACCACGGCCGCCACGACGACATCCTCAACCCGATGGGCTACCGGCTGTCGCCGCTGGAGATCGAACGCGTGCTGGCGCAGCACCCGGTGGTGCAGGACGTGGCGGTGGGAGAGCTGAGCGTCGCCGAGGGGGTAAGCATCCTGGCGGCCTTCGTCGTGCCGAACGGAGTGGCGGACGAGGCCACCGACGGGGTGGCACTGCTGGCCTGGGCGGGCCAGCATCTGGCGGCCTACAAGCGGCCGCGGAGGGTGGTGTTCGTCGAGCAGCTGCCGCGCACCCGCAGCGGCAAGCTGCTGCGCCGGGAGCTGCCGCAACAGGCGTGAGCGGAAGCCGGGGGAGCGCCCGGGCGGCCGAGAGCAAGGGAGAGTGTGGATGGCGAAGAGCGCCCGCAATGCCGGCGCCAGGGAGGACCCGCTCGACGAACGGATCGTCGATGCGGCGGTCGCACTCGCCGAGGAGGTGGGGTGGGAAAACGTCCGGCTGCGCACGGTCGCAGAACGGCTCGACCGGCCGCTGGCGACGATCGCCGCCCGCTGCCGCGATTCGGACGCCGCCGCCGCCGCCTGGTTCGCCCGTGCCCGCCAGGCGATGGCGGCACCCCCGCCCGAGGATTTCGCCGCCCTGCCGGCGCGTGATCGGCTGGAGGTCGTGCTGAGGCGCGGGTTCGAGGCGGCGAGCCGGCACAAGCGGATGAAGCTGCGCGACGCCGCCGGCTGCGACACGCGCGCCTTCCTGCACGCCCGGCTGACGCAGGACGACCGTCTGCCGGCGCTCGCCTTCGGACCTGAGCCGAAGTCGGGAGGATTCGCAGCGCAACCGCACGGGCGTGTGCCGGTGTAGCGCGGAGCCGGAGCCGGCGAAGGCAGCACGGCTCCGGCCCGGGTTGGGAAGCGGGTTCGCGGCGGTGTCCGCTCGGCCGCTGCTGCTTGTGGTGCTGCCCGTGCTGGCGATGGTTGCCGCGCCGACCGCCCTGCTGCTGTCGGCAACACCGGCGCTGGCCGAGCAGGAGACGCTGGCGGAACCCCCGGAGCCGGAGGCACCGCCGGCCTACACCGTGGCGATCGAAGGGGTCGGGGACAGCGCCGTGCGATCGCTGCTGGAACGAAGCTCGCAGCTGATCACGCTGGCGGACAAGGCGCCGCCGACGGAAGCGGGGATGGTCCGCCGGCTGGAGGGCGACTTCGAGCGGTTCCGCACCGTCCTGCGCTCGGAGGGCTATTACGACTCGACCATCGACTACCGCATCGACGACCAGGTCGAGCCGCAGGCGATCACCGTCGTCATCGATACCGGGCCGGCCTATTCGCTCACCACCTACGAGCTGACCTGGGTGGGCGACCATGCCGAGGCGGCTCCGTCACCACCGCCGCTGAACCGGCTCGGGCTGCGGCTGGGCGAACGGGCGCGCTCGGCGGACGTCATCGGCGCCGAGCGCCGGGCGCTGGCCCGCCTCGCCGATGCGGCCCACCCGCTGGCCCAGCTCGTCGACCGGGATGCCGTCGTCGACCATCGGGACCGCAGCATGCACGTCCAGGTCCAGATCGACCCGGGCCCCTTCACCCGCTTCGGCACCCTGACGATCGAGGGCCTGGCGACGGTGCGCGAGGACTACGTCCGGACGCTGGTTCCCTGGCGGGAGGGCGATGCTTACGACCAGCGCAAGGTGAATGCGTTTCGCGAGCGGCTGGTGACCGCCGGGATCTTCACCACGGTGATCATCGACCGGCCCGAACAGCTCGATGCCGACGGCACGCTGCCGATGACGGTGACGGTGATCGAGGGCAAGCAGCGCTCGATCGGTGCCGGCGCCAAGTACTACACCAGCGAAGGGCCGGCGGCCGAGGTCTTCTGGGAACACCGCAACCTGCTGGGAGCGAACGAGGACCTGCGGATCACGCTGGAAGTGGGGATGATCCGGCAACAGGTGACGGCCGACTTCGTCAAACCGGACTACAAGCGTGTGGACCAGGATCTGCTCGCCGAAGTCCAGGCGAAGCGCCAGCAGACGGACGCGTTCGATGAAGTGGGCGTGCTGACGGTGGCGAAGCTCCGCCGACCGGTGTCGGAAAGCTGGACCGGGGCGGTGGGCACGTCGCTGGAATGGTCGCAGCTTCGCGACGATGACGGCACAAGCTCGTCCACCCTCGTCGGCTTGCCGGTGGAGATGCTGCGGGACACCACGAACGACCGGCTCGATCCGCGCCGCGGCATGCGGCTGCGTGCCGATGCCACGCCCTACGTCGGCTGGTTCGACCGGACGTCCCGCTTCCTCGTCTCGACCCTGGGTGGCTCCACCTACCAGTCCGTCGACAGCGAGCGCCGCTTCGTGCTCGCCACGCGTGCCAAGGTGGGCTCGCTGGTCGGGCAGCCGCGCGGCGACATTCCCGCCAACAAGCGCTTCTACGCCGGCGGCGGCGATTCCATCCGGGGCTATCAGTTCCAGAAGGTCGGGCCCCTCGACGATCGCGACGATCCGCTGGGCGGCCGATCGCTGCTGGAAACGAGCGTGGAGTTCCGCGCCCATGTCTGGGGAAACTTCGCGCTGGTGCCGTTCGTGGACGGCGGCAACGTCTACACCTCGGTGCTGCCCGACCTCTCCGAGGACCTGCGCTGGGCCGCCGGAATCGGCGCCCGCTACCACACGGCCATCGGGCCGGTCCGCTTCGACGTCGCGTTCCCGCTCAACCCCCGGGACGATGTCGACGATCCGTTCCAGTTCTACGTCAGCCTCGGACAGGCGTTCTGACGATGGGACGCACGCTGCTCCGGTTTATCGCAATTGTCGCAGCGACCCTCGTCACGACCCTGGTTCTGGTCGCCGCCGGCCTGATCGGCCTGGTGCAGCTGGAGCCGGCACGACAGGAACTCGCACGCGTACTGGGTGATCTGGCCAGTACCCCCGGGGAGACCGGATTGCGGATCGAGGGCATCGGCGCCGGCCTGCCGCTGCAGCTCTCCGTCGAGCGGATCGTCCTGTCCGACGGGGCTGGCCCGTGGCTGGAGGTGCGGGGCCTGCGCTTCGCCTGGCGCCCGCGGGCGCTGCTGGCGCGCCGCCTGCATGTCGAGGAGGTTGTCGCCGCGGTGGTCGAGGTCGCGCGGCCACCGCAGGCCGCTCCCGAACCCGCACCGCCGGAGGCGGACGAGGAACCGGAGCCGTTCCGGTTCCCCCGGCTGCCGCTGGCGCTGCGGATCGATCGCTTGGCGGTCGACGCACTTCGCCTCGCCCCGCCGGTGGCGGGGGAGCCGCTGGCACTCGGCATCGAGGGACGGCTGGCGGCCGAGGACGGGCAGACCATCGCCTCCGACCTGCGGGTCACGCCGCTGGACGGCGAAGGGGGCGGGATCACGGCGCGGCTGTCGGCGGTCCTCGACCCGGCCAGCCGGCATCTGGAGATCGACGGGGTGGTGCGGGAGCCCGCAGGCGGTGCGCTGGGCGGGCTGCTCGGTCTGGCGGACCGTCCGCCGATCTCGGTGACGCTGGCCGGTCGCGGCCCGCTCGCCGACTGGCGCGGCACCGTCACCGCCGAGGCCGGGGGACTGGGCGGGGTGCAGGCGGACGTTTCGCTTCATGATGGCGAGATCCCCGAACTGGGAATCACCGGTCGGGCGCTCGTCGCCGAAAGGCTGTTGCCGCCGCTCGCACCGGCTCTCGCGCACGGCGTGCAGTTCGAGGTCCAGCTCCGCCAGCCGGGACGCGATCTCCTGCGCGTGGACCGGGTGTCGCTGAACGCGACGGGCATGACCGCCTCGGCGTCCGGCGACGTCGATCTGGCGGCCTCGACGCTCGACGTCGCGGCCGAGGTCGCGGTGCAGGAGAAGGCGCTGGCCGCAGGCGCGCTGGGGCCGGTGCGGCTGTCGGCGGCGCAGGCGACGGCCCGGGCCTCCGGTGCCCTGTCGGCGCCGGACCTGAAGGCGGACGGAAGGATCGACGGACTGGGCGTTCCCGGCATGCTGGCGGACGGTCTCGACTGGACGGCGATCGTGGCGCCGCGGGAGGCCGACGGCACAGGAGTGGGCGACGCTGCGGGCGACGCTGCGGGCGGTTGGGCGCTGCAGGCCGACGTGCGGGCGGCGGGCGTCGCCTTCGAGGCGCCGGCGGGCGCGGCGCTCATCGGCGACCGGCCGACACTGTCGGTGCGGGCGCACACCGATCCGGCCGGCGAGCGGTTGACGCTGCAGGTCCTGCAGCTCGATGGCGCCGCCGCCGCGCTCGCCGCCACCGGCACCCTGGCGACCGGGGACGGCAGGTTCGCCGCCGACCTGCGGCTGACCCTGCCCGACCTGACCCGGGCCGGGCCCCCCGGCCTCGGCGGCCGGGCGGTGCTGTCGTCGCGCATCGAGGGCGAGACCGCCACGCCGGTTGCGCGCGGTAGCGTGCGGCTGGAGACGGCGCGGCTGGCGAGCGGCGTCGCTGCCGCGGATGCCTTGCTGGGACCGCAACCGACGCTGGACGCCACGTTCGACTGGTCGGCCGCAGCCGGCCTCGACATCCCGCAACTTCGGCTGGCGGCACGGGCGATCGAAGGCGACGGCCGGGCACGGCTTTCGGCCGACGGCGGCGCGCTCGACAGCGCCCTGGCGCTGAGCGTTCCCTCGCTGCAGCCGCTCTCGGCGCCGCTGGGCACGCCGTTGCGCGGCCGGGCGCGGCTGCAGGCGGCCGCGACCGGAAATCCTGCCGATCCGGACGTGACGGCGGCGCTGCAACTCGAAGGCGCATCCGCCGCCGGCACCGGCATCGCGCGCGCCCGCGTGGATCTGCGCGCCGGCCGCGTCGCGAGCGGCGCCCGTGGCCGGCTGGAGGCGGACGCGCAGACGGACCTGGGGCCGATGTCGGCGGCGACCGACTTCGCGCTCGAAGGCGGCAACCGACTGCAGCTCGGTGCCCTCAGCGTCTCCGCCCTGGGCCTCGGGGTGGACGGGGCGCTGCAGGCGGCGCTCGATCGGGGGCTGGTCACCGGTCGCCTCCGCGCCGGTCCGCGTGACCCGGCCGCAGGGCTCCGCGTCGATTCCCTGGCGCTGATCGGGCCGTTCGGGCTCGACGTCGCACTGGAGCCGGAGGCGAACCGCCAGCAGGTGCGGGCGACGCTCCGGGGCGGCCCGCTGGCGCTGCGGGACGGAAGCGCCCAGGTGGTGGAGATCGGCACCCTGCAGGGCGAAGCGAATGTGGCCGACGCGCTGGCCGCTCCCCGCTTCGATGCGCGCCTGGCGATTACCGACGCACGCGCCGGCGAAGCCCGGCTGGCCAGCGCCGAAGCGACGGCGCGGGGCGTGCTGCAGGGCGCCGAGGGCCGCGGCCAGGTGACGCTTGCCGTCTCCGCTCCCGACGAAGAAGAGGTGCAGCTCACCGCCGCCGGCGAGGTGGCGCTGTCTGCGGGGGCCGTCGCCTTCGAGCTGCAGCGGCTGGACGGAAGGCTGGCGGGCGAGCCGGTGGCGCTCACGAGCCGGGCGCGGCTGCTCTCCGCCGGCGAGCGGATGCAGCTCGAGGGCTTGGCGCTGACGCTGGGCTCGGCCCGGCTGACGGCGGACGGGCGCCTGCAGTCGGGGGAGACGACGGCGAACCTGGGCATCGAGGATCTGCCGGCGGGTCTGGCCCGGCGGTTCTCGGCGCAGGCGCCGGTGTCCGGCCGGATCGACGCCCGGCTCGCCCTGCGTACCCAGGACCGGGAGACGGTCGGCGAGGCGGACCTGCGGCTGCAGGGCCTGGGCTGGGAGGAGCGACGACCGTCGGACGGGCGCCGGCGGCGCGGCGGAGACGAGACTCCCCGGTTGGACGCAAGGCTCGCCGCCCGGCTCGGTGGCGGGCGCCTGACCATCGACGGCACGGCCGAGGGTGAGGGGGCGAGCGCGACCCTGGTGGGTGGCCTGCCGGTACGCCTGCCGGCAGGGACGCTGGAGCCGGTGGACGATCGCGACGGCCGGATCGACGGCCGGCTGACGCTCGCGGGCGACCTGCGACAGGTGGCCCGGGTGCTGGCGTTCCACGACCAGCGCCTGGAGGGCGCGCTCTCTGGCGACCTGCGCCTGGGCGGGACGCTGGCGATGCCGGAGGTGGAGGGTGGCATCCGGGTCCGCGAGGGCCTCTACGAGAACTTCGTCACCGGCACCCTGCTGCGCCAGATCGCGGTCGACGTGGAGGCCGAGAACAGGCACGCCCTGCGGCTGCGCCTGACCGGCACCGACGGCAACGGCGGCCACATCGGCGTCGACGGTCGGGCCGACCTCGGCGGCGAGGACGGGCTTGCGGTCGATGCGGAGGTCACGGCCGACCGGGCGATGCTGGTGCGTCGGGACGACGCGACGGCCACCACCGGCGCGCACCTCGCCTACGTACAGCGGGGCACCGAAGGGCGGCTGAGCGGCGATGTCGAGACGGTCGAGGTGGTGATCCGCCTGCTCGACCGACTGCCGCCGCAGGTGGTGGTGCTGCCGGTGCGCGAGATCGGCGGGCCGGATTCGGGCGGCGACGGCGAGGCTGCGGGTGGGGAGCCCTGGTCGGCGACCCTCGATCTCGCCATCCGCCTGCCGCGCCGTGTCTTCGTCCGCGGCCGCGGACTGGAGTCCGAGTGGGCGGGCGACCTCACCGTCTCCGGGACCACCGCCGAACCGCGGATCGGCGGCGAGATCACCCTGGTGCGCGGTGAATTCAGCTTTTCCGGCAAGCGGTTCACGCTGGAGCGGGGGGTCGTCCGGTTCGACGGCGATGTGCGTCCGGACCCGCTGATCGACGCCGTCGCCGAGTACCGGACACGGGCGCTCACCGCCCGCATCGCCGTGTTCGGCCTGGCCTCGGAGCCCAAGCTCACCATCACCTCGCAGCCGCCGCTGCCGGAAAGCGAAATCCTGGCGCAGGTGCTGTTCGGCAAGAGCTCGGCAAAGCTGGGGCCGGTGGAGGCGGTGCAGCTGGCGGCGGCGGTGGAAGCACTCGCCCGCGGCGAAAGCATGAGCGAGAACGTGCTCGACTTCACCCGCACCCTGCTGGGGCTGGACACGCTCACCGTGCAGCCCGCCTCCGACGCGGACGACGAAAGCAGCATCGCCGTCGGCCGCTACGTCGGCGACCGGGTGTACATCGGCGCGAAGCAGGGGCTCGGCGACGCCGGTGGACAGGCGGGGACGGTGGAAGTGGAGATCGCGCCCGGCATCAGCATCGAGAGCGAGATCGGTCAGGATCGGAATGCGGGGACGCAGGGAAGCCTCGGCCTGAAGTGGAAGTGGGATTACTGACGGATCCTCCATCCTCTCCTGTCGAAGTCCCGGCCGGGATGGCCGGCTGCCGGCCGATCCACGGCGGCTTTCATCGCTGCTGATCCGTGGCGAAAGGAAGCTCGAACGGCGGGAAAAGGAGCGTGGCTCCACCTGCAGCGAGCGCAGCTACGGGTCGTTCGAGCGGCGCATTCCGCGCGATGCGGAGGTGATCGGCGAACGGGTGACGGCTGCGATGGCCGACGGGGTGCCGACGGTCACGCCGCCGAAGACTCCCGAGGGCGAAGGGCAAGGTGCGCCGGATCGGGGTCGGAACCGCCGCTGGCGGCGGGAGCGAGCGCCAGGAGGCCTGATTTGCCGATGGCTGCAGCGGGGAAGGCGGGTCCGCCGTCCCCGCGAGGGTTCGGACCGGCACTGCCGGTCCATTTTTTTTGCGCGCACGCCAGCCCGGTTTTTTGCGCGCACGCCAGCCCGGTACCGCCCGCCGACGCACAATCATTGAGGGAATAAATTTTATTTGCATCCCTCTTTACGGGAACTAGCAAACGGCGTACAGTTGTATTGGAAAAAATTGATACCCTTTTTTGGTGTATCGCGGAGCCGGCCGATGACCTTCCAAGACGTGTGCGAAACCGCCGCCTCTACCGCCCCTTCGGACGGCAGCCGAGGCACCGGCGCCACCGGTCGTGATGGGGCCGGCAGCGGTGTCTGCGACCTGATCATCGGCCAGCTGCTCTGCGCCCGCGTCTGCCATGATCTCATCGGCCCGACGGCCGCCATCAACGCCGGCGAGGAGTTGATCCGGGATGGTGACGACAGCGAGGAGGCTCGGGACCTGATTGCGGAGAGTGCTCGGCAACTGAGCGGCCGGCTGTCGTTCTTCCGCGCTCTGTTCAGCCAGGGCGTCGCCGCCGGTGCGGGGTACGGCCTCGCAGAGGCGCGGACGCTCACCGAGGGCTTCCTGCTGGGCAGCCGGGTCTGCCTCGACTGGCCGGCGCAGGCCGGCGACGGCGCGCTTCCCGCCGAGGGCATCCGCCCGTTGATGGGGATGATCATGCTGGCAGCGGACACCCTGTCCCGCGGCGGCACCGTCCGCATCCGCCTGCATCGCGAGCACGGCGAAGCCCGGGTCGAGTTGCAGGCGACCGGCGCGCGCGTGCACCTCGCGCCGGAGCTGCTGCAGGCGCTGCACTCCGAGGACGCCGGGAGCCTCAGCGCGCGCACCGTGCATGCCTTTCACCTGGGCCGCCTCGTCCGCCTCAACCACGCCGAGTTGAGCATCGACGCCACCGAGGGACAGTCGCTGCAGATGCGCCTTCGGCTGTCTGCACCGGATCTGCGCGCTGCCGCGTAAATCTGACCCGGGCCGGCTCCGGCCCGCAGTCATAAGTTGTCAATCTTCTCGTGATACCACTATTCAGTGAGCGCTCGGGCGTGCGTCGCCCGGTGCGGGTCCAGGGATGGGTGTCGAGGCGAAAATGGACGAGATGCTGCGCGAGTTTCTCACCGAAACGGCCGAAAATCTGGCGGTACTCGATGCCGAACTGGTTCGCTTCGAACAGGAGCCCGGCGATCTGGCAACGCTCGGCAACATCTTCCGCCTCGTTCACACCATCAAGGGAACCTGTGGCTTCCTCGGGCTGCCGCGCCTGGAATCGATCGCGCACGCCGGCGAGAACGTGCTCGGCAAGTTCCGTGACGGCAACCTCGCGGTTTCGCCGCAGGCGGTGACCTCGATTCTGAAGTGCATCGACGCGATTCGCGCGCTGTTGTCGGCGCTGGAGGAGACGGGTGGCGAGCCCGCGGGCGACGATGGAGCGCTGCTGGCCGAACTGGCGCAGGTGGCGCTGGGCGATGCGGTGGCCGACGCGGTACCCGCGCCCGCTGCCGTCGCCGTCGAGGCGCCCGAGCAGGCGTCGACGGAGCCGATGGTGGCGCCGCCGATGACTGCCCCGGGCGGTTTTCCCGTCGCCGCCGAACTTCTGGAGGAATTTGCGCTGGCCACGGTTGCCAAAACCGGCGCAGGCCGCTTCGATACCCCCGAGGCGGCCCCGGTCGAGGCACAGCCGGTAAAGGCCGCGAAGGCCGGAACATCCCTCGCCAAGCCCAAGGCCACGGAGGTCGCCGTGCAGGCGGCGTCCCGCGCGCCGGAGGAAGCGGCGGAGTCGAAGGGGCCATCGGTCGCCCAGCAATCGATCCGGGTGCCGGTGGAAACCCTGGAATCGCTGATGAACATGGTCAGCGAACTGGTGCTGACGCGCAACCAGCTGTTGCAGATGGTGCGCGGGCGCGCCGACAACGATTTCTCGGCGCCGCTGCAGCGGCTCAGCCACATCACCAGCGAACTGCAGGAAGGGGTGATGAAGACGCGCATGCAGCCGATCGGCAACGCCTGGTCGAAGCTGCCGCGCATCGTCCGCGACCTCGCGCATGAGACTGGCAAGAAGTTCGATCTGCAGATGAACGGCGAGACGACCGAACTCGACCGGCAGGTCCTGGAACTGATCCGCGATCCGTTCATCCACATGGTGCGCAACGCCGCCGACCACGGCATCGAGCTGCCCGAGGAGCGACGCGAGCGGGGGAAACCCGAAACCGGCGTGATCCGGCTGGCCGCCCATCATGAAGGCGGGCACATCATCATCAAGGTGAGCGACGATGGCCGCGGCCTGAACCTGGAGAAGATCAAGGACAAGATCCTCGCCAACGGGCTGGCCCGCGAAGCCGACCTGGCGCAGATGTCGGAGCAGCAGATCTACCAGTACGTCTTCCGCGCCGGCTTCTCCACCGCCGAAAAGGTGACCAGCGTCTCCGGGCGCGGCGTCGGGATGGACGTGGTCCGCACCAACATCGAAAAGATCGGCGGCTCGATCGAGCTGGCGTCCAGCCCGGGCCAGGGCTCGACGATCACCGTCAAGATCCCGCTGACGCTGGCGATCGTCTCGGCGCTGATCGTGGCGGCCGGCGGTCAGCGCTTCGCACTGCCGCAGATCTGCGTCATGGAGCTGGTGCGTGTCGGCGGCTCGGGCGATGCCAAGATCGAAACCATCCGGCAGACGCCGCTGCTGCGGCTGCGCGACCGGCTGCTGCCGCTGATCGACCTGCAGTCGCTGCTGGGCACCTCCAACGGCAGCCGTGGCGCCGACGGGGTGAGCGAGAACCTGGAGGCGTTCGTCATCGTCACCCAGGTCGGCCAGCTTCGCTTCGGCGTCATCGTCGACGAGGTGTTCGATACCGAGGAAATCGTCGTCAAGCCGGTCAACCCGCTGCTGCGTGGCATCCGCTTCTATGCCGGCAACACCATCCTGGGCGACGGCGGCGTGGTGATGATCCTCGATCCCAACGGCATCGCCCAGGCGATCGGTCAGCAGGCCGGACAGGTGGATACCGAGGAGCAGACCGCCGGGCACGACAGCGGCGGCAAGACGCGCCTGCTCGTCTTCCGTGCCGACGGCGTCGGCATCAAGGCCGTGCCGCTCGACCTGGTGGCGCGGCTGGAGGAAGTCGACCTCGCCACCGTCGAGCGTGCCGAGGGCAGGCCGATGATCCAGTACCGAGGCCGGCTGATGCCGCTCGTGCCGTGCGATCCGTCGTTCGTGTGGCCGACGGAGGGGCGCCGGCCCGTCCTGGTCTTCGCCGATCGCGGCCAGGCGATGGGGCTGGTCGTCGAGGAAATCGTCGATATCGTCGAACAGCACGTCACCATCGAGCTGAGTGCACAGAAGCCGGGTGTGGTCGGCAGCGCGCTGGTCGAAGGCAAGGCGACGGAAATCGTCGACGCCACCCACTACCTGACGCTGGCTTTCCCTGCCTGGTTCGAGCCGGCCAACGATCGTGCCCAGACGACCGGTCAGCGCCCGAAGCTGCTGGTGGTCGAGGACAGCCCGTTCTTCCGCGGCCTGCTCAAGCCGGTCCTGGAAGCCGAGGGCTACCAGGTGACCGCGGTCGAGGACGCCAACCGGGCGCTGGCGCTGCGCGAGGGCGGCGAGCGCTTCGATGCGATCATCAGCGACATCGAGATGCCGGGAATGAACGGCTTCGAGTTCGCCGAACACGTGCGCGACGAAGGCCCGTGGCGTGGCCTGCCGATGCTCGCCCTGTCCTCGCACGCGACCGACCGGGATCTGCAGCGTGGCCGGGCCGTCGGGTTCACCGACTATATCGCAAAGTTCGATCGCGATGGCCTGATGGCGAGCCTCGCCCGCACGCTGCAGCACTCTCAGGTGTGAGCGAGGGCCGGGGCCGGCGCGATCGCACCGGCGGGACCGGGCCGCGGCCATCCTGGTGATGTGGAGAATCGGAGCATCCAATGAAGACCTGCCTCGTCGTCGACGACTCGCGCGTGATCCGGATGGTGGCGCGCAAGATACTGCAGGAGATGCAGTTCCAGGTGCGTGAGGCGGCCGACGGACAGGAGGCGCTGGCCCGCTGCTGCGAGGAGATGCCCGACGCGGTTCTGCTCGACTGGAACATGCCGGTGATGGACGGCATCGAGTTCCTTGCCGCCCTGCGGCAGGTGCCGAACGGCGACGGGCCGGTGGTCATCTTCTGCACCACCGAAAACGACGCGTCGCAGATTCAGCGGGCGCTCGAACAGGGTGCCAGCGAATACATCATGAAGCCCTTCGACAGCGAAATTCTGCAGATGAAATTCGCTCAGGTCGGGCTGCTCGATTGATGTCCCCCCTCCCCACCACTCCGGCGCGCCCTGCCGCGCCCCCGCCGGCGCCTGCGCGCGCGGCGGAATTCGCTTCCGAGCCGGTGCGGGTGATGGTGGCCGACGACAGCGCCGTCGTCCGTGGCCTGATCATCCGCATGCTGGAGAGCGATTCCGCCATCAACGTCGTCGCCTCGGTGGCCAACGGCGCGCTGGCCGTCGAGAGGCTGGCGCGGGCGCGCGACATCGAGGTCATCGTCCTCGACATCGAGATGCCGGTCATGGACGGCATCACCGCGCTGGGAAAACTGCTGGCGCTGGATCCGACGGTCCAGGTCGTCATGGCCTCGACACTGACCCAGCACAACGCCGAGATCAGCCTGCAGGCCCTGGACATCGGCGCTGCCGACTACATCCCGAAGCCCTCGTCCCGCGACCTGTGCGGCAGCGCCGACTTCCGCCGCGACCTGCTCGCCAAGGTGAAGGCATTCGGCCTGCGGCGGCGGCGCGTGCACCCGGCGCGCCCGGAGCGCGCCTCCGAACGGTCGGCCGGGGGCGGCGTCCCGTCATCGCGGCCGACGGCTGCGCCGGCGGCATCTCGGCCGCTGGAGATGGCGGCAGCCCAGACCGTCGCCCTCAGGGCGGCAACCACCGGTCGCCCGGACATCGTCGCCATCGGATGCTCGACCGGGGGGCCGCAGGCGCTGGCGAAGCTGCTGAAGGACCTCAAGCCGGGTTCATTGCCGCAGCCGATCCTGATCACCCAGCACATGCCACCCACGTTCACCGCCATCCTCGCGGATCACCTGCAGCGTTCCTCGGGCCTGCCGTGCAAGGAGGCGGCCGCCGGCGAGCCGATCCAGAACGGGCGGGTCTACATCGCCCCCGGCGACCGGCACCTGCAGGTCGAGGCCACACCCGGCGGTCTGCGCGTCCGGCTGACCCAGGATCCGCCGGAGAACTTCTGCCGGCCGTCGGTCGACCCCATGCTGCGGAGCATCGTCCGCTGCGCCGGTCGGCGCGTGCTCGCCGTCATCCTCACCGGCATGGGCTCCGACGGCCTCGCCGGCTGCCGGGCCGTGGTCGAGGCGGGCGGCAACCTGGTGGCCCAGGACCAGGCGAGCAGCGTAGTCTGGGGGATGCCGGGCGCGGTCGCGACCGCCGGGCTGTGCTGCGCCGTCGAACCCCTCGATCGCATCGCCGCGACGATCGTCGCACTGGCCACGGGAGTTACCGGTCGATGATCCCAGCCGACATCGAATTTCTGAGCACCCTGATCCGTCAGCGCTCCGGCATCTCCATCAGCAGCGACAAGGCGTACCTGCTGGACAATCGCCTCACGCCCATCGTCGAGCAGCGCAAGCTGGGCAGCATCCCGGCCCTGGTCGCAGCCCTGCGTGGCGGACGCGACGACGCGCTGGCCCGCGACGTGGTCGAGGCGATGACCACCAACGAAACCCTGTTCTTCCGCGACAGCAAGCCGTTCGACCTGCTGCGCACCGAGTTTCTGCCGGCTCTGACGGCCGTGCGACTGTCTTCGCGGACGCTGAAGATCTGGAGCTGCGCTTGCTCCACCGGGCAGGAGCCGTACTCCGTCGCCATGCTGCTGAAGGAGGAAGCGCCGAAGCTCGCCGACTGGCGGATCAACATCGTCGCCACCGACATCGCGCGATCGGTGCTGAACAAGGCCCGCAAGGGCGTCTACACCCAGTTCGAGGTGCAGCGGGGGATGCCGATCAAGCTGCTGGTGAAGTACTTCAAGCAGATCGGCGCCAACTGGGAGATCGACCCCTCGATCCGCAGCATGGTCGAGTTCCGCGAGAACAACATCACCCAGGACGCGCCGCCACTGCCCAGCTTCGACGTGATCTTCTGCCGCAACCTGCTGATCTATTTCGAACAGGATCTGAAGCGGCGGATCCTCGACAAGCTGGCGGCGGCGCTGGCTCCGGACGGCGTCCTGTTCCTCGGTGGCGCCGAGAGCGTCTTCGGCCTCACCGAGCGCCTGGAACCGGCACCGGGACAGCGCGGCGCCTACCGGATCGCTCCGCGACCGGACGCCGCCATGCTGCGCGCCGCGGGCTGACGCGGCACCCCGTCCCGCAGACATCCCTTCCCGCCGGCCGGATGGCAACGCCCGCTCGGCGGGCGGGGTGGCAACGCCCGCTCGGCGGGCAGGGTGGCAACGCCCGCTCGGCGGGTGGGGTGGCAAAGCCCGCTCGGCGGGCGGGATGAATCGACCGGCGGAGTCGCCGGGCGCACCTCGCCAGCCGGGTGCCACCGGCGGCTGCAGATCGGCATTACAGGGGGAAGGCGGGAGAAGGTGCCGGTCGGGAGAAACGGCTCTGGCGGCGGTGACGCCCCCGGGGTGCCGACGCGGCGCATCGTGCGGGCCCTGGGATGCGCTCTCCCCGGCAGCGGATCCGGTTGCCGTTGCGGCCGCCGGTATCCGTTGTCGGCGGGATGGCGGACGATCAGGCGGCGGCGCTCGTCTCCGCGGCGGTCCGGACCTCCGGATCGCGCAGCACGTAGCCACGGCCCCAGACCGTCTCGATGTAGTGCTCGCCCCGGGTGGCGGCGATCAGCTTCTTGCGCAGCTTGCAGATGAAGACGTCGACGATCTTCAGCTCGGGCTCGTCCAGACCGCCGTAGAGGTGGTTGAGGAACATCTCCTTGGTCAGCGTCGTGCCCTTGCGCAGGCTCAGCAGTTCCAGGATGCCGTATTCCTTGCCGGTCAGGTGCAGCGGCCGGTCGTCGACCGAGACCGTGCGGGTCGCGAGGTTGACGGCCAGACGGCCGGTGCGGATCTCGGACTGAGCGTGCCCCTTCGATCGCCGGACGATCGCCCGGATGCGCGCCACCAGTTCCCGCTTGTCGAACGGCTTGGTCAGGTAGTCGTCGGCGCCGCTGGCGAGGCAGCGGACCTTGTTCTCCGACTGGGACAGCCCAGAAAGCACTAGAACCGGTGTATTCACCCGTGCCTGGCGCAGCCGCCGCAGGACTTCGACACCATCCATATCCGGCAGGACCAGGTCCAGGATGACGATGTCGTAGTCGTACAACTTCGCGATCTCGAGTCCATCCTCTCCGAGATCGGTGGTGTCGATCACCATGCCTTCCGACTTGAGCATCAACTGGATGGTGCGGGTGATCGAGCTGTCGTCTTCTACAAGAAGTACACGCATCTGACAGGCCCCCTGTTACACTCATAAAGTGTGTGTGTTCCATGCTAACAACGAAACGATAGTATCATTTGGGGGGTGATGCAACGAAAAAATGCATGTGTGTTTTGCTGACACTCGTAATACGTGTATGCCCTGTGTGGGTCACAAAAGAGCTCCCGGCGCAACCGGAATTCACCCGTCGTTAACCGGCGAGGGGTGATCCTGGTTCGGAGGTTCGCAGCGATGAGCAAGGTGTCCCGAGTGTCCGCACGCACCGACCTGCCCGATCACACAAGCGCCCGTCCCCCGTCGCCGCTGGCCGACGGCGGCGACGCCGTCTCGGCGCGGGCGGCCACGCTCATCCGCCGGCTCGATCGCCTGCCGGCGGCGATCCGCTTCGGGCGCATCGTCGGCATCACCGGGCTGCTGGTGGAAGTCGACGGGCTCGCCGATGCGCTCGCCGTCGGCGACCGCTGCCGCCTGGTCGACCGCGACGGCAAGCGGACGGACGCCGAGGTCATCGGCTTCCGCGCCGGCCGCAGCCTGTTGATGCCCTATGGCCCGGTGGACGGCATCGGCCCCGGCTGTCGCGCCGAGATCGGCGGCGACGACGATGCGGTGTGGCCCGACCAGGGCTGGCTCGGCCGCGTCGTGGGCGCGCTGGGCGAGCCGGTCGACGGCTGCGGGCCGCTGCCGCTGGGTGACCTGCGCTATCCGCTGCGCGCCGCTCCGCCGCCAGCGCACGCCCGCCAGCGGATGGCCGGCAAGCTCGATCTGGGTGTGCGGGCGATGAACACCTTCCTCACCTGCTGCCGCGGCCAGCGGCTGGGCGTGTTCGCCGGGTCCGGCGTCGGCAAGTCCAGCCTGCTGTCGATGCTGGCCAAGAATACGGAGGCCGAGGTGACGGTGATCGGCCTGATCGGCGAGCGCGGCCGCGAAGCGCGCGAATTCATCGAGGACAGTCTGGGTGAGGAGGGGATGCGGCGCAGCGTCGTCGTCGTCGCCACCTCCGACCAGGCACCGCCGATGCGCCGGCACGCGGCCTACACCACGCTCGCCATCGCCGAGTACTTTCGCGACCGGGGTGCGCGCGTGCTCTGCCTGATGGACAGCGTCACCCGCTTCGCCATGGCGCAGCGGGAGATCGGCCTGGCCGCCGGCGAGCCGCCGACCAGCAAGGGCTACACGCCGTCGGTCTTCGCCGAGCTGCCGCGGCTGCTGGAGCGCGCCGGGCCGGGCGCTGCCGGCCAGGGAAGCATCACCGGGCTGTTCACCGTCCTGGTCGACGGTGACGACCACAACGAGCCGATCGCCGATGCCGTCCGCGGCATTCTCGACGGCCACGTGGTCCTGGACCGGGGCATCGCCGAACGGGGGCGCTATCCGGCGATCAACATCCTCAAGAGCGTCTCGCGCGCCCTGCCCGGGTGCAACACCGCCGAGGAGAACGCGCTGATCGCCCGCGCCCGGCGACTTCTCTCCACCTACGAGGACATGGCCGAACTCATCCGCCTCGGCGCCTACCGCACCGGCACCGATCCGGAGGTGGACGAGGCAGTCCGGTTGTATCCGAAGCTGGAAGCCTTCCTGGCACAGGCCCGCACCGAGAGCGTGCCGCTGGCCGAAGGCTACGCCGCGCTCACCGCACTGCTGGCCGAGAAGCCGCCGCCGGCGCCGGAGGCGGCGAAGTAACGGGGCGGGGTCCGGCGGGTTCACCGACAGGGGACGTCGATGGCCGACAAACTGGCGACACTGATCCGGCTGCATCGCTGGCGGCTCGACGAGCAGCGCCGCCTGCTGGGTGAGGCGCTGCGCCGGCTGGGCGCGGCCGAGGACCGGGTCCGCGCCCTGGAGCAGGAGATCCGGTTCGAACAGCAGAGCGCCGGCGCCGATCCGGAAGCGGCCGGTTTCGCCTACGGGGCGTATGCGCTCGTGACCGTCGAGCGGCGGGAGGCGGCGGCGCGCGAAGTGGCGGAGGCGGAGACCCGGGCGAGCGAACGTCGGATGCTGCTGGCCGCGGCGTGGCGATCGCTGCGGACGTTCGAGCTGGCCGAAGAGAGCCGGCGCCGGCGGCGGGAGGAAGAAGCGGCGCGGCGCGAGCGGCTGATGCTGGACGAGATCGCGATCCTCGCCCGGACTCGGGCCGACGCCGCCGCGCGGCGCGAGAGCGAGGCCGGTGCGACGCCGTCGATCGACGCTTGAGGTCCGGGATCGGCGTCAGACGACGATGCCGGCCGATCCTTCGCCGCCGGTGACCGGTCCGACGAACGCACCCGGTCCGGCCTGAAAGGCCAGGGCGCCGACGAATCCGTGGCTGGACGCGGCCGTGTGCGCCAGTGTCCGCAGCCCGTCCCGGTCCGCGGCCGGCAGCGGCCGTTCGCTCCGCAGCACCAGGTCGAGGCGCCGGCCGCCCCGTTCGACGGCCCTCTTGGCTTCGGGGCCGCCGCGTACGATGGCATCCAGCTGCACCCGGCCCAGTTCCGGCAGCACCAGGTCGACGACGAACCGCCGGTCGCCCCCGTCGCCGCCTTCGCCGCCGTCGCCGGTCTCGCCGCTGCCGTTTTCGGGCTGGCGGAAGAAGAAGCGCGCCTGCTCGATCGCATCGCCGAGAAGCAGCGGAACGCTCACCGCGCTCCACGCCGCATCGCCGGCTCCGTCCGCCGCCCGGGCCAGGGTGGCGAAATCCTGCTCCAGGCGCTCCAGCAGCCCCGGCCGGGACCGCGACAGGGCGCCCGTCACCCGGGGTCCGAGCCAGCCGCGCACGTCGCCGGTCGACAGGGTCGCCAGGTAGTGGCGGACGCTCTCGCCGAGCTGCCCCGTCAGCTGCGGCAGCGTCGCTCGCAAGCTCGCGCCCGTCGATCCCGCTTCGCCGGTCGCGGCCGTAGCGGCTGACGGCACGGCGGCAGGGGCAGCGCCGGCGGTGGAGCCGAGTTGGGTGGTGCCGGGGGTCGGCAGCCCGCCGTCGGAACGGGACAGGCGCCACAGCGTGTTCAGCGTCGGCCACGGGCTGCCCCGCATCGCCCCTTCGAGGCTCAGGGCCACCGGCATTGCCGTCTGCGGGGCCTGCGGCATGCCGTCCACCAGTACCGTCACCGTCTGGCCGCGGGCGAGGCCGGATCCGGCGGGCAGCAGCAGACTACCCCCTCGATCGAGGGCGACGACGGCGCGGCCGTCGGGCAGCAGGGCGGCGATCGCACCGGTGACGCCGGCACCCGGTGAGAGCGGGGCGGCGCCGGCGGACGCCGGTACTGCATCGGTCGTTGGCGCGGGGCTCAGGCGCACCGGCAGCAGGGTGCCGGCGGCCAGCATCCGAACGCCGCCCCCGGCCGCTCCGTCGCTCCACGGCAGGGTCGTCAGCAGGCTCGCAGTCCCCGCGGCTGCCGGGGCGGACGGCAGGCCGGACGCCGCCCGGGCGGATGCGGCGGTGCCGGCCTTGGTATCCGAGAGCGTGAGCGAAAGCAGAACATCGGGCACAGGCGCCCTTGCGGCCGATACGGCGGGTGCGGCGCTGGCACCGTGCAGGACCGCCTGCAGGGGCTGCGTCGACGTGATCTGCAGGGCGATGCGCGTTCCGGGTGGCAGCGCCGGTGCACCTTCCAGCAGCACCGGGCCCGTCGGCAGCTGCACCTGCAGCGCCGCACCCTGCCCGCCGCTGCCGGCGACGGAGCCGACGACGACGCCCGCGTGGCGGCTTCCGAGCGTCAGTGGCTGGTCCGCGCTCGCCGCATCCGCCGGCCGCGGGGTTGCCGGGCCCGTCGCCGCAACCGGGGTGGGGCCGGAGGACTGCATCCGCTTCGCTCCCTACTGAACGGCGATGCGCGCCGCGATCCCTTCCACGTCGGCCGCCGCGTCCGACGTGGGAAAGCGGGTCAGCAGCGGTGTCTGGCAGCGGATCGCCTCGCGCACCTTGGTATCCCTGCGGACGATGCCCAGCAGTTCCGGGGACATCTTCAGGAACGAGTCGCAGGCCCGCGACAGGGCCCCGAACGTCCGCTCGCCGTCGCGTACCGAAGACGCCATGTTGACCACGATCCGGATGGACAGGGGCGTGCCGTCCATCTGCGCCATCTTGATGAAGGCGTAGGCGTCCGTCAGTGCCGTCGGCTCGTCGGTGGTGACGACGACGCACGTCCCGGCGAGCTGGGCGAACTGGCGCACCGTCCGCTCCAGGCCGGCTCCCAGGTCGAGCAGGACGTGATCATACTCGGCAGCTGCCGCCGTCAGCTGCTGGCCCAGCGTCGCCAGGCGTCCCTGGGGCACTCCGGCAAGCCGGCCGCAGCCCGAGCGACCGGCGACGATGTCGAAGCCGCCGGCCGGGTACGGGGTCGTCGCTTGGGCCAGGGTGAGGCGGCCGGTGACGACGCCGCCCAGGTCACGCGCCGGCATCAGTCCCAGCTGGATGTCCACGTTGGCGAGGCCCAGGTCCCCGTCGAACAGCAGCGTGCGGTGGCCGCGCCGGGCGAGCGCATGCGCGATCGTGATCGCGAGCCAGGTTTTGCCCACGCCGCCCTTGCCGGATGCGATCGCGACCAGCCGGTGCGCGGTAGGCTGCGACGGTGTTGCCGGCAGGACGGCGGCGGGCGATGGGGCGGAGCTCATCGGTGTGTCTCTTTCGGGTCTCGGGCGGCGGGGGAGCGCGGGGCGGCGGAGAGCAGCAATCGGGCGAGCGATAGGGGCGTGAGTGGCGAGAGGGCTTCGGCCACGTGCGGGCTGATGCCGGCGCCGGCAAACGCGAGCCTGCCGCTGTCGCCGGCGGCGAGCAGCGCGCCCAGCCTCCGGCAGGCGTCCAGGCGGGTGGCGACAAGGCGGCGGCAGCCCAGCCGGGCGAACGCGGTGGCCATCTCGGCGGCCTCGCAGGCGTCGGTGCCGGCCGCCAGCACCAGCACCGGTTCGGCGTCGGCTGCATGGATGAGCCGGCCCAGCTCTCGCATTTCGTCGGCGAGACAGGGGTTGGTGCCGGCGCTGTCGATGACGATGGTCACACCGCCCGCCTGCACGGCGCCGGCCAGCGCCTGTGGCGATTCCGCCGTCGTGAGCGGCACTCCCAGGATGCGCATGAATGCGTCAAGCTGTTCGTAGCCGCCGGCCCGGCGGGTATCGCAGGAGATCGCCGCGACCGGGCGGCCGCGGCGATGCGCATCCACGATCAGCCGGGCTGCGGTCAGTGTCTTGCCGACGCCGGGCGGCCCCACCAGCATCAGCGGCCGCTGCGCCGCCCGGTCGGCGAAGGGCTGGAAGGCCAGTGAACCGTCGATGGCGGCGGCCAGCGCGCGCACCGGATCCTCCGCCTCGACCGTCGCCGCGACCCGGCCGAGCCGTGCGGCCAGCGGGTCCGGAACGCCGTGGAAGGCGAGTGCCTGCAGCACCGCGTCCGGCGCCGCGGCAGCGCTCGGGTGCCCCGCCGGATGCGGTGCCGGTGCCGGTGCGAAGGTGGGGGCGGGGGTGGGTGCGGGCGCGGGCGCGGCGGGCCAGTCCGCCTCCGCCTCGTCTTCCCACTGCTGGAAGGCGTCGTCGTCGAGGGCGTGCGCGTCGTCGAGTGCGACCACGACGCGGGCGGCGCGGCCGTTGCGGGCCGCCTCGGTGGAGACGATGACCGCGTCCTCGCCCAGCTCCGCCCGCACCGCGGCGATGGCCTTGGCCATGCTGGCGGCGGTGAACGTCTTCAGGCGCATGGGGGGCGGGCTCCGCTCATGCGACGCGGCCGATCGTCTTGATCCGTGCCTTCGGCCAGATCTCGCTCTGCGAGATCACCGCCGAGGTCGGACGGAACCGCTCGACGATGGAGCGGACGTAGGGCCGGATGGTCGGGCTGGTCATCAGCACCGGCACCTCGCCGGCCTGCGCCTGCCGCTCGTAGGTGGTGCGCACCGAGGTGATGAACTGCTGCAGCTTGCTGGGCGCCATCGCCAGCTGCCGCTCTTCGCCGTTCCCGACCAGCGACTCGGCGAACGCCTGCTCCCATTCCGGGGCGAGCGTCAGCAGCGGGATGAATCCCTGGTCGTTGGTGAAGGCGTCGCTGATCTGCCGGGCCAGCCGGGCGCGCACGTGCTCGGTGATCTGGGTGACGTTGCGGGTATGGCCACACGCTTCCGAGATGCCCTCCAGTATGGTCGGCAGGTCGCGGATCGAAATCCGTTCCGCCAGCAGATTTTGCAGCACCCGCTGCACGCCGCCGTAGGAGATCTGCGCCGGGATCAGGTCGGCGACCAGTTTCTGCTGGTCGCCCTCCAGGTCGTCCAGCATCTTCCGCGTCCCCGCGTACGACAGCAGCGTCGACATCTGGTCCTTGACCAGCTCCGTCAGGTGGGTGGTGACGACAGTGGCCGGGTCGACGACGGTCAGCCCACGGAACAGGGCCTCGTCGCGATGCGCCGGTTCCATCCACAGCGCCGGCAGGCCGAACGTCGGCTCCCGGGTCTTCTCGCCCGGCAGGCCGATCTCTTCGCCGCGAGGATCCATCACCAGCAGCATCGACGGCCGCACATCGCCGTGGCCCGCTTCGATTTCCTTGATCCGCAGCACGTAGGCGCTGGCCTGCAGCTGCATGTTGTCCTGGATGCGGACGCTCGGCATGATGAAGCCCATCTCCGCAGCCATCTGGCGGCGCAGCGCCTTCACCTGGTCGGTGAGGCGCGGACCTTCCGCGCCGCCGTTCACCAGCGCCAGCAGTCCGTATCCCAGTTCGAGGCGGATTTCGTCCATGCGCAGCGCAGCGCTGATCGGCTCTTCCGGTGGCGGCGCCGCGTCCGCTTCCGCCTTGGCGCCGGCTTCGGCGGTCTGGACGCCTTTCAGGCGACGGTTCGCCGCATAGCCGAGGCCGCCGACGATCGCCGCCAGCAGCATGAACGGCAGCATCGGGATGCCGGGCAGCAACGCCAGCAGGGTCAGCAGCCCGGTGCTCATCCACAGCGCCTTCGGATTGTCGGCCAGCTGCGAGAACAGGGCCTTGTCGGTCTTGCCGGACAGGCCCGCCTTGGTGACGATGATGCCGGCCGCGGTGGAAACGATCAGTGCCGGGATCTGCGTCACCAACCCGTCGCCCACCGACAGCCGGGTATACGCGTCGGCGGCTTCCAGCGCCGGCATGCCGCGCTGACCGACGCCGATGATGATGCCGCCGATGATGTTGATGAAGGTGATCATCAGGCCGGCGATGGCGTCGCCACGGACGAACTTGGCGGCACCGTCCATGGCGCCGAAGAAGCTGCTCTCGTCCTCCAGCTCGCGCCGCCGGGCGCGCGCCTGATCCTCGTTGATCAGCCCCGAGGACAGATCGGCATCGACCGCCATCTGCTTGCCCGGCATGGCATCCAGGGTGAACCGGGCGGAGACCTCGGCGATGCGTCCGGAGCCCTTGGTGATGACGATGAAGTTCACGATCAGCAGGATGGCGAAGACGATGATGCCGATGATGAAGTTGCCGCCCATCACGAATTCGCCGAAGGCCTCGATGACCTGGCCGGCGGCGGCCGGGCCTTCGTGACCGTGCGACAGGATCAGCCGGGTCGAGGCGAGGTTGAGCGCCAGGCGGACCATCGTCGACAGCAGCAGGACGGTGGGGAAGGCGTTGAACTGCAGAGGCTTCTCGACGAACAGCGCGGTCAGCAGGATCATCACCGAGATGGTGATGGAGAACGCCAGGCAGATGTCGAGCAGCCACTGCGGCAGCGGCAGGATCAGCACCACCAGGATGATGACGACGCCCAGCGCCAGCAGCATGTCGCCATGCCGACTGGCGGCGCCGAGCTTTCCATCCAGCAGCTTGCCGAAGTCGAACCCTGGCGACGTAGCCGCTTCACCGCTCATCGGCCTGTCCTCCCCTTCCGTCAGACGCCGGCGCGGTCGGCCGGCTCGCGCCGGTCGCCGGCGGCGGGCACGGCGACGCCCTCGTCCGAATACTGCCGCAGCTTGTTGCGCAGGGTGCGGATCGAAATGCCGAGGATGGTCGCGGCATGGGTCCGGTTGCCGAAGCAGTGGCGCAGCGTGTCGATGATCAGGTCCCGTTCCACGTCGGCGACGGTACGGCCCACCAGGCCGCCGGTTCCGGCTTCGCCGACGGCCGCCCCGGCGATGCCGCCAACCGCAGCACCGCCGGGGCCGTTGGCCAGGGCCTTGCCCGGAACCAGGATCGCTTCCGCGCCGATGCGCTGTCCGTCGGCCAGCAGCACCGCCCGGTGCACTGTGTTCTCCAGTTCGCGGATGTTGCCGGGCCAGGAATGGGCGCACAGCGCCCGCATCGCCTCGTCGTTCACCGACATCGCCGGCAGTCCGTTGGCGCGGGCGTACTTCTCGACGAAATGCCGCGCGAGCGCCGGAATGTCGGCCGGGCGCTCGCACAGTGCCGGCAGGTTCAGGCAGACGACGTTGAGCCGGAAGTACAGGTCGGCGCGGAAGCGGCCGTGGGCCACTTCGGTTTCCAGGTCGCGGTTGGACGTGGCGAGGATGCGGACGTTGATCTTCACCGGCTGGGAGCCGCCGACCCGGTCCACTTCCCGCTCCTGGATCACCCGCAACAGCTTCGCCTGCAGCCGCGTATCCATCTCGCTGATCTCGTCGAGCAGCAGCGTGCCTCCGTCCGCTTCCTCGAAGCGGCCGATGCGGCGCGCGACGGCGCCGGTGAAGGCCCCCTTCTCGTGGCCGAACAGCTCCGATTCCAGCAGCGCGTCCGGGATGGCGGCGCAATTGACGGCGACGAAGCGGGCGGCGCTCCTGCGGCTGTTGGCGTGGACGAAACGGGCGAGCAGCTCCTTGCCGGTGCCGGACGGCCCGGTAATCAGCACGCTCGCGTCGCTGGCGGCGACCCGTTCGGCCAGCGCCAGGACCTGCGCGGTGCGCGGATCCGCATGCACGATGGCATGCGTGTCGCGGGCGACGGTGGCCAGCAGGGCACCGATCAGCTCGGGGTCGGGCGGCAGCGGCAGGTATTCGCGCGCCCCGGCCTTGATCGCCGCGACGGCGGCGCGCGTGTCGGTGCCGACGCCGCAGGCGACGACCGGCACGGCCATCCGTTCCGCGTCCAGTCTCTGGATCAGCTGCGCCACGTCGAGACGCACGTCGGCCAGCACCAGGTCGGCGCCGGCGCCGGCCCGAAGCGCCTGCAGCGCCTGCTCCACGTCTTCCGAGTGCAGCACCTTGGCGCCCCGGCCGATGGCGATGCGGCTTGCCGCGCCGAGTTGGCCAGCGAGCGATCCCAGGATCATCAGTCGCATGCGTGTGGTCCTTCCACCGGCTTCAGTCGAAGTAGTGCAGCCGCTGCCCCGGGGGCAGCACGCTGTTGAACAGCAACTCCAGCCGTCGCGGGTTCTCCTGGCGGCTCATCGACATGGCCCCCAGCAGGTAAAGGGTGCAGATCAGCTCCTCGTCGCGCGCGACCCGTTCCAGCTTCACGGCGAGCGGGGAGAACACCATGTTGGCGAGCACCGCGCCGTAGAAGGTGGTCAGCAGGGCGATGGCCATGCTCGGCCCGATGTTCTGAGGCTCGTCCAGTTTGCCCAGCATTTGCACCAGCCCGATCAGGGTGCCGATCAGGCCCATGGCGGGCGCATATTCCGCGGACTTGTGCAGCACGGCCGCACTGCGGCGGATGCGCTGCGCCGCCGTCTGCAGTTCGTAGCGCAGCACGCCTTCGATCTCCGCATCACTCAGGCCGTCGAGCACCATCGCCAGGGCCTTGTGCAGAAAGGGCGTTTCCTCGTACTCGGCGAGTCGGCTCTCCAGGTGCAGCGTCCCGAAGCGACGCACGTCGTCCGCCAGCTGCAGCACCTGGAGCGCCGCCGTCGACGGTTCGGGAGCGGTGCGGGCGAGGGTGGCCGTCACCACGCCCACCATCGTCGCCACGTCGCCGACCGAAAAACACATGCTGACCACGGCGAAGGTTCCGCCGACGACGATCAGGATCGAGGGCACGTCGAAGAATGCCCGGGTCTCGCCGCCGACGGCGATCGCAGCCGTCAGCAGGGCGAAGCCGGCGATCAGGCCGATCAGCGTCGCGCCGTCGATCCGGGACCGACGACCGGGGCGGCGCGCGGCGGGACGCCGCCCGCCGGCACGGTCCCGGCCGGTGTAGCGCAGATCGGTGCGGGCGGCTTCGGTCTTCACCCGCGCTCACCCTTCACGATTTCGGTCATCGTCACGCCGAGTCGGTCCTCGACGACGACCACCTCGCCGCGTGCCACCAGGCGATTGTTGACGTAGATGTCGATGGCTTCGCCGACCTTCCGGTCCAGTTCCACCACGGCGCCGCGGCCGAGCTTGAGCAGCTGCGCCACCTCCATGGTCGCGCGGCCGAGGACCGCCGAGACCTGCACCGGGATTTCATAGACGGCTTCCAGGTCCTGGGCCGTGCGCGGTGCCTCCGACCCTTCGGTGCCGCCGCCCGCGGTGCCGGGTCCCCTGTCGCTCAGGTTCTGCAACTCCAGATCGCGATCCTCAGACATGCTGTCCTCCCGTCTCCGCGGCCTCGGGGGTCGCCCGCGGCCCGGCTGTCTCGTCGATCAACGCTGTCACGTCCCGCCACAGGCTGGCGTGGTCACGGAGCAGGCCTCCGCCGGCCCAGTCGATGGCGCACTCACCCACTGCGATGGCCGCGTCGGCGCTCACCCGCAACGGTTCGGCGAGCCCCCGTTCCTCTGCCCGAAGTTGCAGCAGGGGAGCGAGCTCCGCCAGCAGCGACGGCGCGACGCGAATCCCGATCGAGTGGTCGGACGGAAGCTGTGCCAGGGTCGTCGTCACCAGCGCTTCGATCTCTGTGGAGCCGTGCCGGGCGTACAGGTCGGGCAGGAGCTTGCGCACCAGCGTTTCTGCGACCCGCACCGCGTCGCGCCCTGCCCGGTCGGCGGCCGCCTTCAGCTCCCCGTGCAGCGCCGAAAGGTGCTCCGCGATGGCCAGCAGCGTCTGGTCCCTGCATCGTTCGGCCTGGATTTGCGCGTTTGCCTCGGCGAGCGCTGCGGCCCGTCCCTGCGCCGCACCCTCGGCGCGCGCCTGCTCCAGGTCGTCGAGGCTGAACACCGGCGGCGGCGGTTCCGGCGACGCCTCGGCTTCGAGCTTCGCCGCGCTGTCGAAGCGACGATCGAAAAGGAATCGCTGCGCAACGGTGGTCGAGCCGAGTTTCATCTCAGAACACCATCTCGTCGCTGTTGTTGCCGGCGCTGAGGATCAGCTCGTTGGCGTCGGCCAGGGCCTTGGCGGTGGCGACGATGGCGCCCTGCGCCTCGTCCACGTCGCGCACGCGGATCGGGCCCATGGCGGCGATGTCCTCCTGCAGCATCTTGCCGGCGCGCACCGACATGTTCTTCAGGAACAGGTCGCGCAGCGGTTCCGAGGCGCCCTTCAGGGCGATCGTCAACTGTTCCTTCGGCACCTGCCGCAGCAGCACCTGGACGCCGGAGGAGTCGAGGCGCGCCAGGTCCTCGAACGTGAACATCAGCTGCTTCACCCGCTGTGCCGCTTCCTGGTTGCGCTCCTCCAGCGCTGTCATGAAGCGACCTTCGGTCGTCCGGTCGAAGTTGTTGAAGATTTCCGCCACCAGCTCGTGCGGATCACCGCGCTGAGTGCGGGCCAGGTTGGTCATGAATTCGTTGCGCAACGTGCGCTCGACCTGGTCGAGGATCTCCTTCTGCACCGTTTCCATCCGCAGCATGCGCATCACCACCTCGAGCGCGAAGTTCTCCGGAAGCATCCCGAGTACGCGGGATGCGTGCGTCGGCTTGATCTTCGACAGAACGACGGCAACCGTTTGCGGATACTCGTTCTTGAGGTAGTTGGCGAGGACGGCTTCGTTGACGTTGCCGAGTTTATCCCACATGGTCCGGCCGGAAGGACCACGGATTTCCTCCATGATCTGCTTGACCCGGTCTTCATCGAGGATCTTCGTCAGCAGCCGCTCGGTGGACTCGTAGGTACCGATCAGCGCTCCCGCCGACGAGATGTGCTCGCTGAAATCGAGGAGCAGCGATTCCACCATCTCCGAACTGATCGTGCCCAGATGCGCCATGTGCTGCGACAGGGCCTTGATTTCCTCGTCGTCCATCAGTTGCAGCAGGCGGCCGGCCTGGGCGTCGCCGATCGCCAGCATGAAGGTCGCCGCCTTCGCGGGGCCGGAAATGGAGGGTGCGCTGTCGTTGCGAGAGGACACGGGTGCGGCTCCTAGCTCTGGTCGTGCAGCCAGCTGCGGACGATTGCGAGAGTTTCCTCGGGGTGCTTCTCGACGATTTCGCCGACCCGCTTCAGGGAGGACGCGCGGACGCGACCTTCGACCCGCTTGATGTCGATCATTTCCTCGAGCTTGGCGTCGATCGGGGACCGTGGCACGCCCGGCGCACCCGGGACAGCCGGGACGCCCGGGGCTCCCTCCATCTCCGGTCCGGTCAGGGCTGCCGTCGCCACCTGGCCCGGCAGCAGCGTCGCCTGCCCGGCCGCACCGGCGAAGCCCGGACCGCCGGCGGCACCGCCGGCAGGTGCGACCGGGATGGCCTGGATCGCACGCGCGACCAGCGGCCGGATGACCAGCAGCAGCACCAGCAGGGCGAGGACGAAGAGTGCCACATACTCGCCGATGCGCATCAGCTCGCTCTTCTCCAGGCCGAGCAGAACGCTGGTGTCGACCTCCGGCGGCAATTCCGGCTCGACGAAGCGCAGGCTGATGACCTCGACCTTGTCTCCCCGTTGGGCATCGTAGCCGACGGCGCTCTGTACCAGGGTCGTAAGCTGCTGCAGTTCCTCGGGCGAACGGGGCTGATACGTGCGCGTGCCGTCGGCCGCGACTTCGGAGACGCCGTTCACCAGAACCGCGACCGAAAGCCGCTTGACGACGCCGCTCTCGCGCACGTGGTTGATGACCTTCTTCGAAATCTCGTAGTTGACCGTTTCCTCGCTGCGCGTATCGGAGCTGCCGGCGCTGTTCTGGGCACTGCTCTCGGCGTTGGCGTCCGGCAGGTTGGTGGCGACGCCGACGGGCGGTGTCGTGCTGCCCTCGCGGCTGCTGGAGCTCTGTTCCACGGTCTGGGTGGAGCGAACCACCTGGCCTTCCGGGTTGAAGATCTCCTCGCTGGTGTTGACCCGGTCGAAGTCCATCTCGGCATTGACTTCGGCGCGGACCTTGCCCTGCCCGACCGTCCGCTCCACCAGCTCCTCGATCGTGCGCGACAGTCGGCTCTCCAGTTCGCGTCGACGGTGGTCGGCCTTGGCCGCCGTCGTCGCGACCGGATCACCGCCGTCCTGGCTTTCGCTGAGCAGCGTTCCCTGTCCGTCGATGATTGAAATCCGGCCGGCGGTCAGTCCGGAAACGGCGGATGCGATCAACTGCTGCACCGCGGCCACCTGAGCGGGCGTCAGCCGGGTCCGCCCGCGCATCTGCAGCAGCACCGAGGCGCTGGCTTCCGGCTTGTCGCGGCTGAACACCTCGCGGCGCGGCAGCACCAGATGCACGCGCGCCGCCTTCACCGTGTCGATCGCACGGATCGTGCGCGACAGCTCGCCCTCGAGCGCGCGCACCAGATTGATGTTCTGCTGAAAGTTGCTGGCGCCCAGCATGTCGCCGGCGTCGAAGATCTCGTAGCCGATCGAGCCGCCGGCCGGCAAGCCCTGTTCGGCGAGAGCGAGGCGGGTACGCGCCACCTGGTCGCTGGCGACGAGGATCGTCGTGCCGCCGTTGCTCAGCTGGTAGGGGATGCCGGAGGCGTCCAGTTGCGCCACGATCCGGGCCGCGTCGCCCATCTCCAGGTCGCCGAACAACAGCGACTGCTGCGCGGTCGAGGCTCGGGAAAGGATCCAGACGAAGAAGCCGGCCAGAACCAGCGCCACCCCGGCCAGCACGGCCAGCCTGACCGGACCCATCGTGCGGCCGAAGTTGCGCAGAGCGTCCATGCGGTCTCCCACGTCGTCCGGGCGCAAGGGAGCAGCCCGGTCCCGCAGGCACCGTAGGAGACAGCAGATGAAGGCGGAGTTAACGCGGACGGGTACCTCGATCCGGCCTCAGCGCTTGATGCGCACCAGTTCCTCCAGCATTTCGTCGGCGGTGCTGATGATCTTCGTCGCGGCGGAATAGGCGCGCTGGACGACGATCATGTTGGTGAATTCCTCGCCGATATCGACGGTGGAGGCTTCGAGAGACGACTGCACGATCTGTCCCGCCGGACCGCTGTCGGCGGTGCGCAGGGTCGGGTTGCCGGACGCCTCGGTGGCGTTCCAGACGTTGCCGCTCTTCGATTCCAGCCCGTCGGGATTGACGAAGGTCACCAGCGGAACCCGGTAGATCGGCCGCCGCTCGCCGTTGTCGAACAGCGCCGAGATCAGGCCGTCGGAGCCGATGGTGATGCCGTTGAAGACACCGAAGCGTGCTCCGTCCTGCTCGATGAAGTTGGGCGTGAACTCGGCGCTGAGCTGGGTGATGCCGTCGGCCTCGTCGACCGAACCGAAGTCGAGGTTGATCGGCGTGACGTTGACCACCGAGCCGTTCATCGAGGCGGCGCCGCTGACGAAGCCCTCGACGGACATGGTGGCGACGCCGAACCCGCTCGGCAGGCCGTCGCTGTTGAACGAGAGCGCCGGCGCAATGGCGGCACCCTGCTTGTATATGGAGAAGGCGGGGTTTTGCAGCAGGCTCTGCCGGATCGAAGAGCAACCGGAGGCATCGACTGTGAAATCGGCTCCGGCTGCATTGGTGCCGCCGGTGAGCAGGACCGTCGTAACGCTGCCGCCCTTCAACGCCGCCGTGTTCTTGCCGGTGGCGGCGGCGCCGAACGCCGCGTCGGTCAGGATGCCGGTGATCAGGTTGTTCACCGCAGCCGGCAGGTTGGCGCCGACCGCCCAGTTCGCGCCGCCATAGGTGTAGGTGACGCCGTTGACGACGACCGTGTCGCCCGCCGTCGGGATGCTGGTGAACTCCAGCTGGCCCATGCTCTTGTAGACCTGCGGCGTGGCACTTCCGTCGTACAGGGTGACCGCAGCCGTGTCGCTGGGCGGTTCGACCGTCAGGTCCCACTGGTTGGTGGCCGACTTGCCGAAATGGAAGGCGACGGCGTTGGTGTTGCCCAGGGTGTCGAAGAACTGCACGTCGATGTCATGCGCACCGCCGACGCTGTCGTTCGCCGGCAGGTTCGCTCCGATCGAGATGTTGGTGGTTTCGTCGGCGGTGCCGCCGACCCGGTTCAGATTGACCGTTTCCAGGAACTCGCTGGAAATGATGTTCTGGTTGGTCAACCCGACCTGATCGCTGGGCAGGATGATCGTGCCCTCGCGGTCCGTGGGCCAGGCCTGCAGATAGAACCCGCCGGTGTTCTTCAGATAACCGAGGTTGTCGGTGTAGAACGAGCCGGCGCGCGTGAACAGGAATTGGTCGGAAGCGCCCGGGTTCGAGGCCTCGTTGACCAGAAAGAAGCCGTCACCGGAAATCGCCAGGTCTGTCGACGACGAGGAGGACTGGAGAAGACCCTGGACGTCGACGCCACTGCGCGGCCTCGACTGCACACCGCCGGAAGAATACAGGGAGTTTGCCGCCTGCTTCGTCACCAGTGTCCCGAAGTCGACGGTGGTTCCCTTGTAGCCGTTGGTGTTCACGTTGGTGATGTTGTCGGAAATCGCCGCCATCGCGCTCGACTGGGAGGCGAGACCGGCGACACCGGCATTCATCGCGCCGAACAGACTCATGCTGACTTCTCCTGCAACTCGGGCGTCGCCCGATGACTAGAACCCGGCGGTCTTGCCGGCCTGTTGCGCCCTTGCGGCGAAATCTCGCCGCTCACTCCGCCTGAAGCGTCTGTTCCGGCCGCTCGCGGACCGCGGTCACCTGATCCAGCGGCAACTCCATGCCGCCCAGCTGCAGCACGGTGCCGTCGGTGCCGCTCGCCACGCCGGTGACCACACCGCTGAACCCCTGGGCGACCGTCATCGCCGCGCCGGTTCGGTCCCGGGCATCGATCTGGAAGCGATACGACCCGTCGGGCAGCTGACGGCCGTTCTGATCGCGTCCGTCCCAGACGACGGCGTGCTCGCCGGCATCCTTCGCAACCGGCGCCGAGTAAACGGCGCGCCCATCCTCGTCGCGGATCGTGATCCTCGCCTCGGCGGCTGCTTCCGGCAGGCGATAGATCGCCTCCGCGGTGCCGTCCTGAAGCGGAAGGGCCGAGCCGCTGGCCTCGACCAAGTGGCCGATGTAGCCGACGCTTGTCGTCAGTTGCGAGCCGTTCTGGGCCGCCAGCAGCTTCTCCAGGTTGGCGTTCTGATAGATCTGCTGCTCGACGCTGGCGAACTGGACCAGCTGGGACGTGAACTCGTTGGCGTCCAGCGGCTCCAGCGGATCCTGGTTCTGCAACTGGGTGACCAGCAAGGTCAGGAAGCGGTTGAGGTCGTTGTCCAGCTTCTGCTTGTCGGCAGCGGCACGGCCGTCGGCGGTGGCCGTGGAGGTGGAAACGTTATCGAGGATCATCACGTGGTCTCCCTGCAATCGCGTCGGGTTCAGGCGCGGATGTCGAGGCGGCCGTCGGCGCCGCCGCCCGTACCGTCAGCGACGGTCACGGCCGGGTCGATTCCGGCACCGGTTGCCTCCGTCGCGTCGCCGGCTCCAGGGTTCATCGGGGCGGGGCGGGACGAGGCGAAGTCGCCGCTGCCCTGCTCCCGCAGGCTGAAGCCCAGGCTTCCTGCATCGGCCCGAACCCCGGCATCGGCCAGGGCGCGTTCCAGGCTGCGCGCGTCGGCACGCAAGGCGTCCAGGGCCTCGCGGCTCTCCGCCGAGAAGTGGGCGGTGATGCGGCCGTCCCGACCGAACTCGAGCCGGACGTCGATGCGCCCGAGGGCGGCCGGTTCCAGGGCAATCTCGACGCGCTGCAGGCCGGAGCGTGCCGCCTTGCCCAGTTGCTGCGCCACCTGTGCGGCGGGCGAAGGTGCGGCCGAGGGCTTCCCGGCCCTGCCGGCGATGCGCGCCGTGCCGGTTCGTCCCGACAGCCCGGAGAGGGCGATGCCGAAGGTGCCGCCGTCCTCGCCCGCATCGCCGCCCTCGGCGGCGCCGGCGCCGGCAGTCTGCGGCCGGGTGCCCGCCCCGTCGTCCTGGCGGGTGCCGGCCCCCTCCTCGCCGGCGCCCCCCGCGCCGGTGCCTCCGGTCGCCGGTCCGTTGGCCGATGCGGCGAGCGACGGCGTTGCCGACATGTCGCCGGTGGCCGCGTTTGCGCCGGCGCCGTCGGTCGTTGCGGCACCGCCGGTGGGGGATGCACCCGTTCCGCTCTGGTGTGACAGGCGGCTTCCCTGCACCAGCGGGGAGTCCGTCGTCGGGGCTGCGGGAGCCGGTGTCGCGGCGGGATCAACGGCGAGGATCGTCTCGTCGGCGACCAGGAGCTGACCCGGCACCGAGGTGACGGGGGCGGCGATCGTCTGTGCTCGCACCATCGTCTGCGCCGGTTCCGCCGGCCGCGTACGCGGCGCGTCGGCAGTTCCCGGACCACCCGCGAGCAGGGACGAGTAGGGCGCGGGTGCGGGCGCGGTTCCGGTTGCGGGCGCCAGTGCGGGTGCGGGTGCGGGTGCGGGCGCGGTGAACAGCAGCGCCAGACTGGCATCGTCGGTCGTCCCGGAGGAAGCGACCGGGACAATCAATGGCGGTTGTACCGGAACGGCGATTTCGCGGCCGTCCTGCGGCGGGCGATCCTCCTCGTCCCGCTCCCGGGCGTCATCGGAGGCTTCGTCGTCGCTCCGATCCGGCGATGCCGTCCGAGGATCGTCCGGAGAGGATGCAGCCGGCGCCTCGGCATCGGCGGCGGCGGGCGCGGCTCCGTATCTCTCGTTCGGGGCTTCGTTGCCGTCCCAGCGTCCGGGGGAGCCGGTTTCGGACCACCGTCCTGTCGTCGGGAGGGGCAGGTCGATCATGGCGGCGCGTCGAAGGGACGGCGCGGCCGTCGCGCCGTCGGCTTCCCGGTTCGAGCGCAGAAGGTCGCGGAACCATCCGGATCCGGCCGGCTGTGCCATGTCTCCGCTCTGCAACTGGCGCTGGGCCACGGCGTCGTTGCCCGAGAGGCGGTCGCTGCCGACGGACCGGATCATCGGAGTGGTGGGCGTGAGTTCGGGGTACACGGGAACTGCCTCCAGCATCGTCCGCGTCACCGTCACGCAAGCCGCAGGCCAGTTGCAGCCGAAGCATCCATCCTTATGATTTCATTGAATTTTCAATGTGTCGCGGGATTGCCGGACGTCAGTGGGCGGCAAAACCTGCCGGGACGGGCGGGCCGTCGTTGCCGGTCCTTCCGGGGTGCCTGACCGGCGGATTACGCGCAAAACCGGTAGAAATTAATCATTCGACACTCGTTAAAAGAGCATGCACACTTGTCGGTAGTTGACGGCGATAGAACTTCGCCACCATCCACCACTCTCAGAAGAGGAACGCATTATGTCTGAGATCAGTCTTTCGTCGACGTCCCGCACCAACCTGCAGACGCTGCAGGCCACGGCCAGCCTGATTTCCCGTACCCAGGACCGTCTGTCTTCGGGCTTGGCGGTCAAGACCGCGACCGACGACGCGGTCAAGTACTTCCAGGCAAAGTCGCTGAGAAGCCGCTCCGCGGACCTGAACGAGCGCAAGGACTCCATCGATCAGGGCGTCAGCACGCTCGACGCCGCCCTGAAGGCGACCGACGCCATGGAAAAGCTGGTCAGCCAGATCAAGGGCAAGATCGACTCTTCCCGCAGTCAGACGCAGACCGAACGCAAAGAAACCGCAAAGCAGATGCGGGAATTGGTGAAGCAGGTTCAGAAGCTCGTCGATGACGCGAGCTACAAGGGCCTGAACCTGCTCAACAGCACCGGCTCGAGGCTGTCGGTTCGCTTCAGCGAAAAGGCGACTTCGAAGATCGACGTCGATGGCAACAACCTGAACGCCACGAAGCTGTTCCTGAAGACAGACGACACGGCCCAGGGCGTCAGCAAGTGCGGCGGCAACCTGATCTCCGTCGGCCTGTGCATGACGCGCAAGCTGTCGGGCTATGACTTTGCCAATGCCGGTCAGGCGGCCTGCTTCAACCTGCGTGCCGACCAGGCGATCCGCAAGTTGGAGTCGACGATCAGCAGCCTGCGCTCGAAGGCGGCGTCGATGGCGACCAACGCCGACGTCCTGAAGGTGCGGCTCGACTTCACCAAGGAGTACACCAGCGTCCTCGAGGCTGGTGCCGACAAGATGGTGCTGGCCGATCTCAACTCCGAAGGTGCGAACCTGCTGGCGTTGCAGACCCGGCAGCAGATCGGCATCCAGGCGCTGTCCTTCGCGGGCCAGTCCGAGCAGTCGGTGCTGTCGCTGTTCCGGTAAACGCAAGCCGGACAGGCAAGACCCGGCCGGGAAGGCGCAGCGCCTTCCCGGCCTTTTTTCTGACGCGCTCCCCACACCCCCGAACACTCGATGCGATGTTGGCGGATTGTTAACCAGTCTCGGGTTAACAAGGACGACGACGCGGTCGCGGCCGACACGGAGAACGAACCATGGCGTTGGTCATTCACCTCAAGAAGGGCGGGCAGGTCATTGTCAACGGCGCCGTGCTCGAAAACGCCAGTAGTCGGCCAATCTCACTGATGATCAAGAACGAAGCGGCGATCCTGCGCGGCGAGGACATCCTCGCACCGGAAGCTGCAGCAACACCGGCAACCCGAATATACTATGCGCTGCAGTGCGCCTATTTATTTGGCGATCGGCGTGGCGATTACCTGCAGGACTTCTTCCGGTTGCTCGACGACTACCTGCAGGCTGCGCCCAGTTCCCTTGCGATCGTCGCCGAAATCCAGGCGATCATCGAGCCGGACAACCTCTACACCGCGCTGAAGAAGGCGCGCGCCCTCATCGAGCACGAAGGAAAGGTGCTGACGCATGTCCAGGAGCGACTTGTCGAAGAACTACAGGACGACCCCGCAGCCCGGTAATCCCCGGGCAACCGAGGCGTGGGCGCTGATGCAGGCCGCACTGCGGATGAAGTCCAGCCAGACGCCCGGCGACGCTGCGGAGATTCTGGCTTCGGTGCGGTTGAACTGGCGATTGTGGACGATCCTGCAGTCGGAACTGCTCGACCCGGAGTGCCCGGTCCCGCAGGATGTCCGCATCAACGTGCTGACACTGGCTCGCTTCGTCGATCAGCGCACGATCCAGATCATCTCCCAGCCGCAGCCGGAGATGCTCGACGTGCTGATCGCGATCAATCGGGAACTGGCCGCGGGACTGTTTGCGGTTCCGCAAGGTTCGCCGGCGCCCGAGACACTGGCGGCGGCACCGGCGCCGACCTCTGCCCAGCCGGTGAGGATCTCGACGTGACCGCATCGAGGGCGGACGAACAGGAGAGCGGGCGCAGGTACCAGCTGTTCCTGCAGCAGGCAGGTCGTGCGCTGGCGCGCGGCAATCTCGAGAAGACCCACGCGCTCTGCAGGGCGTACCTCGCTCGCGTGCCCAACGCGGGCGGCGCGCTCTTCGTCTCCGCCCTGGCGGCGTTGCTCGGGGATGATCCGGCGCTGGCGGCGGCGCAAGCTGTCGAGGCGCTGGAAGCAGGCCTGCAGGCACGTGAGCCGGCCGACCTGGTGGCTGTGGTCCACGCCCTTGCAGGCGATCTGAATGGATCCGCCTACTGGGGCAAGATTGCCTCGACCCTGCCGCCGATACCGGAACTGGCGGCGGTCGTGCCGCCCTCCGTGCCTCCGTTCGCCGAGGCGTTTTGCGACATCCGGGAGAACCCGCTGCTCGCCGGTGGGCGGGACGCGATGGCGCGCGGCGGACTCGACCGGGCCGAGCACTGGTTCCGTCAGCACCTGGCCTTCTTTCCGGACAGTCGCGACGGACATCTGCACCTGGCTTGCTGCCTGCTCGCGGCCGGTCGGCCGCGCGCCGCGGCTGATGGGTTGCGCGCTGCGCGTCACCGGTTGCCGGACGACGCCGAACTGGCGAGCCTGCTCGGTCATGCGCTGACGATGATCGGGCGCTTCGCAGAGGCCGCCGCATGTCATCGATGGGCGATGCGTCGGGCGCCGGACGATGTGCGGGCCGGCGCGGCCCGGTTGCGCGACGCGCTGCTTGATCCGCGGTGCTCGGCGGACGAACTCGCGGCGGGATTCAGGGCCTGGGGCCAGGCCTTCGGCGACACCCCGGGCAAGGACCGATCCTCGTCGCAGGAACGCACCTTCGTGTCCGTCAGCGAGCGGCCGTTGACCGTCGGCTTTCTCGTGGGCAACGAAGCGGGCTCGCCGATCATCGATGGCTTGAGCCAAATTCTGTCGCAGGATCGGTCCGAGCGGATGCGTTTCGCCGGCTTCGGTATCGGCGCGCTCGGCAACTCCAGCAATATTGCCCTGCAAAAGGGCCTCGACCGCTGGATTGATGTGGCCGACACGGATGCCCGGACGCTCGCGGTCCTGGTGCAGGGCGAGGGGATCGACGTGCTGATCGATCTCGCCGGTTTCTCCGCGCCCCGGTTGCTCAAGGCGTTCGGTGGGCGGATGGCGCCGTGCCAGGCGGCCTGGCTGAACACGCCCTACGGCACCGGCCTCGCCAACATGGATTTCCTGCTGACCGACAGCTTCGTCGATCCCGACGCGCCCGCCGCGGCGCGCTGTGCGGAGCGCCTCGTCCCTCTGGAGCTGGGTTGTGTGCCGCTGTTGGCGACCGTCGACGAAGATGCACCCCCCGCCGTCTGCCGTTCGACGTTGCTGTTCGCAGCCGATGCGACGCTCGCCGACCTCAATCCCGAGACCATCGCCTGCTGGGCGGAGATCCTGCATCGCGTGCCGGAGGCAACCCTGCTCCTCGGGAACCGCGATTGCCGTGACGAGGAGAACCTCGCAGAACTGCTCGCCCGCTTCGGCGCGTTCGGGATCAGCCATCGCGTCGATCTCAGCGGCGCCGATACGCGCGAAGCGCTGTTCCGCGACGCCGAAATCGTGCTCCTGCCGTTTCCCTTTCCGCAACCGGAAGCGGCCGCCCTCGCGCTGCGACTGGCGAAGCCGGTCGTCTGCCCGGCTGGTGAAGGACGGCACCGCCGGATCGCGGCGAGTGTGCTGCACCATCTCGGACTGGCGGAGCAGACGATCGCCGCAGACCCGGAGGCGTATGCGGACCTCGCCGTCGAGTGGGCGAAGTCGCCGGAGCGGCGGGAAGAATTCAGCGGACTGCTGCCATCGCGGATCAGCGCCAGCGCCGCGGCCGACGGCCGGGCCCGCGCGCGGGATCTGGAAGCCGCGATCCAGCGGATGTGGCTGCGGGATGGGTGTACGGCCCGGCCGGGAGCTCGCCCATGAACAAGCGATCCTCCCACCGGGGTCTTCCGGGATTTGCCACGCTGGCGCGCCGGTTCCCGCAGCTGGGGCAATGGCTGCGACAGGCGGGCGAGCCCGTCTCCCGGCTGATCGTGGAGGACGGGAAGCCGGTGAATATCGATCTCGGCGGTGCCCTGCTGTATCCGGAAAGCGAGCCGGTGTGGACGGCGGCGAGGCTCGAGGCGTTTGCCGGCGATCCGGACCGACTGGGCTTCGCGGATACCAAGAACTGCAATCTTTCTCCGGTCTCACTGAAGTTGCAGCAAAATATCATGAGCTACCTCGGTGACGAGGGGCTGCTGAAGAACCTCGCCCGACTACCCGTCGTCGATGTCGGCTACCTCTTCGTCTTCGGCGTTGGCCTCGGTACGCACCTGCCGACGCTGCTGGCGACGACGCCGGCACGGCACGTCGTACTGATCGAGCCCTATCCGGAGTTTTTCCTGCACTCGCTCGCGACGATCGATTGGCGCGCGCTGTTCAAGGTGGCGGATCGCCGCAATATCACCCTGCACGCGATTACTCAGGCCGATCCCGATAAGATCTGCGAAGTCATCGAGCATGTTGTTTCGACTCATGGCAACGTCTTTATCGAAGGATCGTATTTCTTCTGCAGCTACTACTGTTGGGCGTTTAAAGAAGCCATCTTGCGTTTGCGTGATAATCTGAAAAATCACTACATAACCAGTGGCTTCTTCGAAGATGAAATCGAGATGCTGCGGAATTCGTACGGCAACATCCGCAACCAGCAGCGGCTGAAAATTCTCGAGCCGAAGTTGAGGCGCCAGCAGAGCCACCCGGTGATCCTGGTGGGCGCCGGCCCGTCTCTCGATCACGACATGCCGCATCTCCAGTCGCTGCGGGACAGAGCGATCATCGTCTCCTGCGGCACGTCGATCGGCATTCTGCTGAAGAACGGCATCCGTCCTGACATGCACGTCGAGATCGAGCGCGGCGCACTGGTGTACGAGCTGCTGGCGAAGGTGCGCGACACCTACGGTTTCGAGGGCATCACGTTGATCGCGTCGTCGACCGTCGATCCGCGCGTCCCGTCGCTGTTCGACGACGCCTGGTTCTTCATTCGCGGCGGCCTCAGCCCGTCGGCGGTTTTGATGCGCGGCTTCCAGGATCTGCGCATGGTCGATCCCCTGTGCTGCAATGCCGCGTTCGCGTCCGTTGCCGCACTCGGCTTCCGCAACATCTGGCTGTTCGGCCTCGATCTCGCGCAGAAGGAGGACGGGTGCCATCACGCCCGCGACTCCGTCTACTATCAGCCGGAACACAAGAAATGGGACGACGACTATCGCCGCAGGTTCGACCGTATCGTTCCGGGCAATTTCGGCGGCGAGGTTCGGACGTTCTGGGCTTTTGATTCCGGTCGCTATTCGCTTGCCAAGGCACAGCAGTACTACGGTGTCTCGGCGGTGAACTGCAGCGACGGCGCCGTCATCGTCGGCGCGCAGCCGAAAGTGGCTGCCGCGGTGACGCTGCCGCCGCCCGCCCTGCCGCGCGAGGCGGTGCTGGAGCGGCTGGCCGGGACGCTGACCACCGTCGAGACGGCAAACCTGCTGGACAAGGCGGATCTGGACGACGTGCTCGATCAGGCCTCAGCCTATCTCGCCTGCGTCGACCGGGTGGTCGAGGAATGGCTTGCTTCGGAAGAGGAGTTCTTCGAGCTCGAAACGCGCCTGGTCGATGCGATTTGCGGCGAGCACTTCGAGGAGTTCAAGCGCTTCCACGTCATCGTCCGCGGCTCGCTGATGGCAATGGTGCGGCTCGGTGCGTTCTTCGGCACGCGCATCGCCGGTGTGGAGCAGCGGCGTCGATATCAGCGGCATTTCGCTGCCTGTTTCCGCGCACGGTGCGCCGAGATGGAAGACATCACCCGCGATCTTCTGGCCTCGCTCGACGGCGGCAGGAAGGAAGGCATCGCCGGCTGCCTGGCCGGTCGCATCGGCGCGACCGAACACCCGTGCGCAGTCTGATGCCCGCATCTAAAATTCCCCATTTGGATAACTATCTGTTAAGCACTTCGGCCTAGGCTGGGGATCGGACCTGAACGAGGTCTGTGACATTGGATGCGACGATGCCCCAGAGCCCCCTTCGCAACACGCATTGCCACCCGGCCGATGCACCCTCGGCCGCTGCCGCTGCCATCGACACCGCCGCCGGGGCACTCGCCGAGACCCGCGCCATGCCGGACCTCAACGACAAGTCGGTGCTCGTCACCGGCGGCACCGGCTCGTTCGGCAAGCGCTTCGTGCGCACGATCCTGCAGCGATACCGGCCCCGTCGACTGATCATCTTCTCCCGCGACGAACTCAAGCAGTACGAGATGCAGCAGGCGCTGGGCAACGACGCCCACCCCTCGCTGCGGTTCTTCATCGGGGATGTGCGTGATCGGCAGCGCCTGGAGATGGCGATGCGCGACGTGGACAGCGTCGTGCATGCCGCGGCCCTGAAGCACGTGCCGGTCGCGGAGTACAACCCCAGCGAATGCATTCACACCAACGTGCTGGGCGCCGAGAACGTCGTGCACGCGGCGCTGCGCTGCGGGGTGCGGCGGGTGATCGCACTCTCCACCGACAAGGCGGCCAGCCCGGTCAACCTGTACGGCGCCAGCAAGCTCGCTGCCGACAAGATCTTCGTCGCCGCCAACAATCTCGTCGGCAGCCGCGACACCCGGTTCTCGGTGGTGCGCTACGGCAACGTGGTGGGATCGCGCGGCAGCGTCATCCCGTTCTTCCAGAAGCTGAACCGGGAGAAGGCGGCGAGCCTGCCGCTGACCGATCCACGGATGACCCGCTTCTGGATCACCCTGCAGCAGGGCGTGGACTTCGTGCTCTCCTGCCTGCAAACCGCCCGCGGCGGCGAAATCTTCGTCCCCAAGATCCCCAGCATGCGGATGACCGACCTCGCCGCCTGCCTCGCACCCGACGTGCCGGTGCGGGTCGTCGGCATCCGGCCGGGCGAGAAACTGCACGAGGTGCTGATCACCGCGGAGGAGGCCCGCACGGCCGTCGAACTTCCGGATCGATACGTCATCCGCCCCGCGTTCAAGTTCTGGGGGCGGGAGCGGGAAGGCGACGAGGACGAGGCGCCCGAGGGACCGTCGGTGCCGGAGGATTTCGTCTACTCGAGCGACCGCAACGACGACTGGCTCGACGGCCGCCGGCTGCACGCGATGCTGGAAGAGTTCGAGGCCGCATCATGAACGAGGCCCGGCCCCTGTGCACGTACGGCCGGCACACGATCGATGAGGACGATGTCGCCGCTGTCGCCACCATCCTGCGCTCGCCGTGGCTGACCTGCGGCCCGGTGGTCGACCAGTTCGAGGCGGCGTTCGCCGCCGCCGTCGCCGCGCCGCATGCGGTCGCCTGCTCCAGCGGCACCGCCGCCTTGCATCTGGCCTGCCACGCACTCGACCTGGGGCCGGGAGACGCGGCCGTGGTTCCGGCGATCACCTTCGTCGCCACGGCGAACGCCGCCCGCTACTGCGGCGCCGAGGTTGCCTTCGCCGACGTCGACCCGCACACCGGCCTGCTGACCGAGGCGTCGCTGATCGCCGCCGCCGCCCGGGCCCGGGCGGCGGGGCTGCGCCCGAAGGTGGTCCTGCCGGTCCACCTGAACGGTCAGGTCTGCGCCGTTCCGGACCTGGCCGCCACGGCCGGTGAGCTGGGGCTCGCGATGATCGAAGATGCCTGCCACGCCATCGGCAGCGAATACCGGCCGGGCGACGGCGAGTGGATCCGCGTCGGTGCGGCACGGCACTCGGCGGCGACGGTGTTCTCGCTGCATCCGGTCAAGACGCTGACGATGGGCGAGGGCGGTGTCGTCACTACCCGCGATCCCCGTCTGGCGGCCCGGCTGCGGCTGCTGCGTAATCACGCCGCGGTCCGGGACGCGGCCTCGTTCGAAAGCGCCGATCTGGCCTTCGATCCCCAGGGGGCGGTGAACCCCTGGTACATGGAATTCCAGGAGACGGGCCTGAACTACCGGGCGAGCGAGATCGCCTGCGGGCTGGGCCTCAGCCAGCTCGGCAAGCTGGATCGCTTCGTGACCGCCCGCCAGGGTCTGGCGGGCTGCTACCGGGAGCGGCTGGCGAACTTTGGCCCGCTCGTGGCACCGATCGGCCGGGCGCCTTCGTGCCATCCGGCGTGGCACCTGTCGGTGGCGCTGATCGACTTCGCCGCGGCCGGGATCGGCCGGGGGACGGTAATGCGCCGGCTGGCCGCGTCCGGCATCGGCACGCAGGTCCACTACGTCCCGCTGCACCTGCAGCCCTGCTTCCGTCGCCGCTACGGCGCGCTCAGTCTGCCGGGCGCCGAGGCGTACTACGCCCGGTGCCTCAGCCTGCCGCTGTTTCCCACGATGACCGCCGAGGACGTGGACCGGGTGGTCGATGCTCTGTCCGGCTGCCTGCATGACGCGCTCTGACTGTTTGATTTTTAGAGCAAGTCAATCCGATCAAGTGATTCCGCTCGATCGGATATTGCTCTAGCCACACGGGAACGGGAGTTCGATGATGCGAACCGGTGTCGTCGTCCAGGCGCGCCTCGGCTCGTCCCGGCTTCCGGGCAAGGTCCTCCTGCCGCTGGGCGACGATCACGTGCTGGCGCACGTGCTCCGGCGCTGCCAGGCCATTCCCGGCGTCGACGTCGTCTGTTGCGCCGTTCCGGCGGGCCTCGCCGACGATCCGGTGGCAGAGGCAGCCCGGCAGTCCGGTTCGTTCGTCGTTCGCGGGCCGGAAGCGGATGTCCTCGAACGCTACCGGCTGGCGGTCGACGCACTCGGCCTCGACGTGGTGATGCGCGTGACGTCCGACTGCCCGCTGATCGATCCGACGGTGTGCGCCGCGGTGCTCGCGCTGCTCCGCGCCTCCGGCGCCGAGTACGCCTGCAACAACGCGCCGCCATCCTGGCCCCATGGCCTCGACTGCGAGGTGATGACCGCGTCGGCGCTGCGGCGGTCGGCCCGGCTCGCCGAGCGGTCGTGGCAGCGCGAGCACGTCACCCCCTGGCTGCGGACCCATCCGGGCGTCGCACGGGCGAACCTGGCGATGTCGCCCGCGATCAGTGCCACCGCCGTACGGCAGCGGTGGACGCTGGATACGCCGCGGGACCTCGCGTTCCTGCGCGCCGTCTTCTGTCGCCTGCCGCGGGGATCGGCCGGCTGGGGCTGGCGGGCGCCGCTCTCCGTCGTCGACGCCGAGCCGGCGCTGCTGCAGATCAACGCCGGCGCGGACCGGCTGGAGGGGCTGAAGAAATCGATGAAGGGCGCCGCATGAACGCACAGCTGGAAGGACGCCGCCGCGCGGTGTTTCGTTGTGAAGCCTCGGCTGCGGTCGGAGCCGGCCATGTCATGCGCTGCCTGACGCTGGCGGATGCCCTGCGGGCGCAGGGGTGGTGGTGCGGCTTTGCCGTGTCGCCCGAAACGCCCGCTGCGGTTCCCTGCCTGCGACGGCAGGCGGACGGCGTGCTGCCGCTGGACGACGGCTGCGACGCCACGGCGATCGGCGAGTGGGTCTGCGGTCATGCCGACCTGCTGGTGGTCGATCACTATCGCCGCGACGCCGCCTTCGAGGGAGCCTGCAGGCTGTGGGCGGCGCGGATCGCCGTCATCGACGACCTGGCCGACCGGCCGCACGACGCCGATCTGCTGCTGGACCAGACATACGGCCGCGACGTCGCCGACTACCAACCTCGGGTTCCGGCTTCCTGCCGGGTGCTCTGCGGATCGACGTATGCGCTGCTGCACCCGGCGTTCGCCCGGCTGCGGCCGGACGCCTTGGCCAGGCGGGCGCGGGTGAACGACGTCACGCGCATTCTCGTCGCCTTCGGGGGCAGCGACCCGGCGAACGCCACCGGCGAGATCCTGGGGGTGATCGCCGAAAGCGGGCTCGCCGTCCAGGTCGATGTGGTTCTCGGTGCCGCGGCACCGCACGCCGATGCGGTCGCCGCGGTCGCCGCGTCCATGCCGCAAGGCGCGCACCTGCACGCGGACGCGACGCCCGAGAGGGTGGCGCAGTTGATGGCGTCGGCGGATCTGGCCTTCGGCGCCGGCGGCGGGATGGCCTGGGAGCGGTGCTGCCTGGGATTGCCGACGATCCTGAAGCCGGTGGCGGACAACCAGCGTCGGGTCGGTCGCGCCCTTGATCGGGCCGGCGCGGCGCTGCTGGCCGACGCGGCGGGTACCGCCGGCACGGCCGTGCTCGCGACGGCGCTGCGCACACTTGCCACGGATCGGCAGCAGCTTGCCCGCATGTCCGCTGCCGCCGCCGGGCTGTGCGACGGGCAGGGGGCCAGCCGCCTGCTGGCGGCGATGGGACTGGGCGAGGCGGCGTGTGCGCCGGAGGCGGCGCGGCTTCGCCCGGCGACGCTGGACGATGCGGAGCGGCTGTTCCGGTGGCGATGCGATCCGGCCACCCACCGGTACAGCTTCGGCGCGCCGCCGTCGTGGGACGATCATCTGGGCTGGCTGCGTGACCGGCTCGCCGATACCCGCTCCGATCTGCGGATACTGCTCGCGGGCGACCGGCCGGCGGGCACCGTCCGCCTGGACCGGCGGGACCGGCGTGCGTGGGGTCCCCTGTGCGAGGTCTCGATCACCATCGCCCCCGATTGCCGTGGCCGCGGCCTCGGCAAGGCGGCGCTGGCGCTGGTGCGACGGCTGGAGCCCGCGTGGCCGCTGATTGCCCGGGTCAAGGCCGACAACCGGGCGTCCCGACGGCTGTTCCTCGCGGCCGGCTATCAGCCTTTGGCGCCGGGCGTGTTCGTCCATTGGCCGCAGCGACGGGCCGGGGTCGTCGGCATGGCGGCGGCGGAATGACCGGCGCCGCGCCCATGCTGTGGATCGGCGGCCGTCCGGTGGGGCCGGGGCAGCCGCCGCTGATCGTCGCCGAGCTGTCCGGCAACCACAACGGCGAGCTGGCCCGTGCCCTGTCGCTGATCGATGCGGCGAAGGCGGCCGGCGCCCATGCGGTGAAGCTGCAGACGTACACGGCCGAGACGATCACGCTCGATTGCGACCGTGCGTGCTTTCGCATCGACGGCGGGTCGTGGGCCGGCCGGCGCCTGTACGATCTCTACGGCGAGGCATCGACGCCCTGGGAGTGGCACGAGGCGCTGTTTGCCCGATGCCGCCAGCTCGGTTTGCCCGCGTTCTCGACGCCGTTCGATTCGAGCGCCGTCGATTTCCTGGAGCGGTTCGATCCGCCGGCACACAAGATCGCGTCGTTCGAGCTGGTCGACCTGCCGCTGATCCGGCACGTGGCCGCCACCGGCCGGCCGATGATTCTCTCCACCGGCATGGCGGACGGGGCGGAGATCGACGAGGCGGTGGCGGCAGCCCGCGAGGCCGGCTGCCGCCATCCGGTCCTGCTGCACTGTGTCAGCGCCTATCCGGCCGAACCGCGGGATGCGGGACTGGGCGCGATCGCCGCCCTCGCGGCCCGTACCGGCGCTGCCGCGGGCCTGTCCGACCACAGCCTGGGAACGGCGGTGGCGGTCGCAGCCGTGGCGCTGGGGGCGGTCATGATCGAGAAGCACCTGACGCTGCGCCGATCCGACGGTGGCCCCGACGCCGGGTTCTCCATGGAGCCGGCCGAATTCGCTGCACTGGTGCGCGATTGCCGCGCCGCCTGGGAGGCGACCCGGCCGGCGGAACCGGATCGGCCGACGGCGGAAGATCCGTGCCGCCGCCTGCGCCGCTCGCTGTTCGTCGTTCGCGACATGCAGGCGGGTGACGTGTTCTCGTCCGACAACGTCCGGTCCATCCGGCCGGCCGACGGGCTCGCGCCCAGGTACCTGGACCAAATCCTCGGTCGGCGAGCAAGCCAGGCCCTCGAACGGGGCACGCCCCTCGCCTGGGGCATGGTGAAGGAGGACGGCGCCGGCTGACGCGGACGCCAGGAACGGCGCCGGCACGCTGCGACGGATGCACCGTCGCGGCGCGCGTTGCCGAACGGCCGGCGGTGTGTCAGGCTCTCGGCCATGCAGGATGCCCGCATCGCTTACGCCGGCTGTGGTCTCGACCGCGCCAGCCATCGCCGCACCGATCGCGCCTGGCTGACGGAACGCCTGAGCGATCCGGCCAGCGTCGTCGTGCCGGTCTGGCGCGACCGCAGCCTGATCGCCGACGGGGCCCGGCCGCGGCCGGTGACGCTTGCCGACGCGCCGGCCGCCGCCGCGCTGGCGCTTGCCGACGCGCCGGTCTTCCTCGGCCTGTGCGAGAGCGGCCGGGCGTGGTTCGCGTGTGATCTTTCGGCGCACGAGGAGGAACGGCTGGCGGGGCTGTGCGCCGGCGCAAGTTTTCAGGACCTGGCGCGCGTCGTCACCGTGCTGGGGCGTGATGACGGGGCCCGGTTGGCCTACGCGCGGGCCATCCTGCACTGGCACCGGCGCCACCGCTTCTGCGGTGCGTGCGGCAGTCCGACCAACCCGTGCCAGAGCGGGCACTCCCGCGAATGCGACAACCCCGCCTGTCGGGCGATGCACTTTCCGCGCACGGATCCAGTGGTCATCATGCTGGTGACCCGACGTGACATGGACGGCGGCGCCTGTCTGCTGGCGCGCCAACCGCAATGGGTGCCGGGGCTGATGTCGACGCTCGCCGGCTTCGTCGAGCCGGGCGAGACCCTCGAGGAGGCGGTCCGCCGGGAGGTGCGGGAGGAGGCCGGACTGGAGTTGGGCAGGGTGACCTACTGCATGTCGCAGCCCTGGCCGTTCCCGCATTCGCTGATGCTGGGGTTCCGGGCGGAAACCGAGCAGGGCGACCGACTCGACCTCGACCGGACCGAACTGGAGGACGCGCGCTGGTTCCGCCGGCGCGAGGTGGTGGACATCCGGGCCGCCGGGTTTCGTCTGCCTTTCCGCGGAACGATCGCCCGGGCGCTGATCCAGGCCTGGCTCGCCGAGGACGAGGCCTGACAGGATAGCCGGAAAGGCGCCACCGGGCCCGCGTGAGGAGAGGGACATGCTGGTTCCGCCGATCGTGCGCATCCGGCCGGCTCGTTCGGCCGACGCCGAGGCCATCGCCTCCGTCCACGTGGACGCTTGGCGGTCCGCCTACGCCGGGCTCATTCCCAACGCGGTGCTGGTGCGGATGTCGGAAGGGGCGCAGGCCCGCGACTGGGCGCAGCAGCTCGCCCGCCGCAGGCTCGCCGACAGCATCCTGGTCGCAGACCTGGCCGGCTGGGGGGTGATCGGTTTCGGCAGCTGCGGGCCGGCGCGGCGCAGCGTCCTTACCCACGCGGGCGAGATCTATACCCTCTACGTGCTGCCCGAGCACCAGGACCGGGGGATCGGCCGAGCGCTGCTGTTGGGGCTGTTCGATGGCCTGATCGACCGCGGCCTGTTCTCGGCGCTGGTTTGGGTGCTGGCACAAAATCCGTCGCGGTTCTTCTACGAGGCCATGGGCGGCCGGCGAATCGGCGAGAAGCAGGAGCGGCTGTGGAACACCCTGCTGCCGCAGACCGCGTACGGCTGGGACGACCTTCGGCTGCTCGACGACGGGGGGGAGGCGCCGCAGGCCTGACCCGCCTGGGCGGGATCCTTCCTCGCCGCCCGTACAGCCCGGGTGGCGATCATGATGACCCAAGTGGGTTGGTTCTGAGAATGGGTGCGCCGGCTGCAGCCGATCCTGCCCCCTCCTGCCGCGGGCCAGCCAAGCTGGGGCTGCTGCGAACGGGTGCCAAGAGCAGGATGGAGCGGCGCACGCGGGGGATATCGACGCCACCCCTTTGCCATCATCGGCGGCGACACTCTTGTCCGTCGTCGGACGCGTTCCGGCGGTCGGTCCCGGTTCCGCGGGCGGGGCCGACGGTTGCCGGTCGTGTCCCGGCGGTCACAACCGGCGGCAATCGACGCCAGGGCGTCAAATTCTACAGTACAATGACGACAATCCTCATTCGCAAGAGGCGATCGCCGGGAAGGCCGTATGCCGGCGACGGACCGCGGGACTCCGGCCGCCTGCACCGCATCTCCGGGACGCACCGGCGGATGTGCAGTTCGATGGTCCCAAGGAAGTGAGCAGCGACGCCCCGTCGTCCGACGGGGTGCGCGAGGGGCTTGTCTGCGGCGAGAGCGCACGATGATCCGGTTTCTGATCTGTCTCGAGTGTCTGCTGCTGACCATCCTGGCCCTGGGCCGGCTGGAACTGTCGTCGTCGCCCGCGGAGCCCGGGCAGCGGCCGAAGGCCGCTGCGGCAGCGGCGCCGGCAACGGCGGGCGCAACGGCTGCCACATCCGCTGGGGCGGCGGGTGCGATGCGCCACGACGACCGGGTGGCCCTCGCCCGCGACCTGCTGGGCTCGGTCGGCGGATCACCGCCGCTCGCGGCGCCCGCCGGCGCGGTCGCCGGCGAGGACGGCGGGACCGCAGCCGGTGCGTCCGTCGCTGGCGGGACACCGGCTGCACTGCCGGCACACGGTGGGGCGGCGCAAGGTGGGACTGCGCACGGTGGGACTGCGCACGGTGGGGCGGCCGACGGCAGGGGTGTGGACGGCAGGGGAGTGGAGGGGGGCGCGGTGGCCGTTGAGATGGCCGGCGCCACAGCCGGCACCACAGTCGGCGCCACACCGAGGGGCCAGGATCAGGATGGGCCGGCGGCGCAGGCGGCCGGCGAACCGCGGTCGTCGGCGCGCGTGGCGGCCGTGCAGCGGCTGCTGGGGCAACTGGGCTTTCGGCCGGGTGCACCGGACGGGGCGCTCGGGCCGCGCACCGAGCAGGCGATCCGGGCCTACCAGCAGCGGGCGGGCGAGCGGGTGGACGGCCGGGTGAGCGACCGGCTGCTGGCCCGCCTGCAGCGCGACGCCCGCCGGATCGCCGGCCGCATCCCGAACGCCGGCCGCGACCGGGCGACGGGCCAGTCGCCCGGGAGCGACCGTCCGGCGGGGGTATTGGCGACGATTCTCGGCGGCTACCAGCGGCTGGTCGGCCACCAGTTCGACAGCGTTCGCCGGCCGGGCGAGCTGCGCGCCTATTGCCGGTCGCAGCCGGACTCCTGGATCTATGACGAGGGCAGCCGCGACCTGCGCTACTGCGGCCGGATTGCGCCGAACCGGGACGGCTGAGCCGCGGCGGCGGCCGATCCCGGGTCTTCCCGGGATCAGGCCGAGAACGAGGTGGTGGTGTCGATCTTCCGCTCGGCGGTGGCGCGGGTGGCGTTGCGGTAGGTGTCGATCACCGTCAGCAGCTGCCGGAGCTGTTCGTCCTCGATCCGGCTCGCTTCGGCCTCTTCCGCCTGCGCGTCCGGCGGCGCCGGCCGGGCCGCCCGCATGCCGTCGACGAACTGGTCCAGGGACACGCCGGCGGCCGTGCCGCCGGAGACCTGCGTCGACAGGGACCGGGCTCTCGCCTCACTGACATCGTCCGGCTTGCCGGCCAGGAACTCCGCCTGGCTGACGATGCCGTCGCCGTTGGTGTCCGGCGCCGGGAACAGCGAGGTCTCCTGTTCCGACCCGTCCTCGGATTCGGCCACACCGCCCGCGCCTCCCGGCCCACCGGGGCCACCGGGGCCTCCCGGCCCACCGGGGCCACCGGAGCCCGCACCCGCATCGGCACCCGCCGCTTCCTGGGTCTGCAGCATGGTCGAACGCATCTGGTTCGACATTTGCTGGAAGGCCGAAGCCAGATCGTCGGCCGTAAGCGCGCCGTCACCGGCGGTATCGAGCGTCGCGAACGTCCGGGACGCCACATCCTGGCTGGCGCTCTTCGGCCGCCCGGCGACGAATTCGTCCTTGCTGACGGCGCCGCTGGCGTCGGTGCCGAGCCGGCCCACCATCCGGGTCAGGCAGGGATTGCCGGCGCTGGCGCAGCCGATGCTGCCGATCATGGCCGTTCGCCTTCGAACAGGACATTTCCAGGTGCATCGCCGCACCCTCCCGTATCGCCGTCGGCGGGCGGGAGATCCCGATGCACGCCCTGATTATCCCACGGCACCACTCCGCTCGCGGTGACGCCGGTCACGGGAGCCACAGCCCCCGTTATTCCCGTGCCGGGCGACGCCGTCCGCATGTGGTTGTGCGCGATCGAGGATCACTGCGTCAGGGTTCTCGCCAGTTTCTGGTGGTTCTTGATGACCGGCAGGAATGCCTGTCTCTTCGGGCAGTTGTTCTCCGGCCCCTTCTGGGCGGCCTCCACGGACTCCCGCAGCAATTGGTGGATTTGCGTCGACATGTCCGCGATTCCAGCAGGGTCTTCCCGCGGCGTCGATGCGATCAGCGCCAGTGCGTATGTATCCGGGTAGACGACATCGATGCAGGGCGCGTGGTCCGGGTTGGAAGAGGGCTCCAGACACCGGGCAAGCGATGAGAGCTTTTTCATGTTGAGATAATTCTGCTGCGCTCGCGTGACCACGTCGTCCAGCACGGCTTCCTCGCTGGCGAACTGACGGCGTTGTCCGCCATCTTCGATCAGCGCGAAGACGTAGCGGTTCCGGAGTTGTGCAGTGTCCACTTCGAGCCGAGCGACGGTCGGCCAGCGGGAGTGCGGATCGGGATTTTTCCTACACTCTTCTATGATTTCGTAGGTCGTAAGCTTGTTTCCCGCCTGGCTCCAGACATGGTCCAGGATGCTTTCCCGCCGGTCGATCGCCCGGCCAAAGTCGTCCTTCCACTCCTTGATGCCGAGGCTATGGCGGAGTTCGCCCCGCTCGATCATCAGCGCCGCCCAGTCCGCCGATCGCGACAGGTCGTTCATGTCCTCCGCAAGCACAATGCCCTCGGCGTTCTCCAGCACCCTCAGAGCCCGGGTATCCGATCCGGCGCGGCGATAGATCCGGGAGATCAGGATGTGCGGCAGCGCCGACTGGGCAAGGGTGCGGCCGGGGATCAGGGTCACGTCGGACGGCGTTCCCGACACGCACCCGGGCGTGTCGCTCATGGTCGACGAGCCGGGACTCTTGATCTGAGCGAGCTTGCTCTCTGCCGTCCGGACCTCGTCGACGAAGCGGCACCACGCCTCCTGCCAGGCGGCGTCGGTCGGAGCCTTGCCTGCTTTGAGCAGGGCCGCTCCCGCTTTCGCAACCGGATCGACGATCTCCCGGATGGAGCGTTCCGTCGACAGCGATTCATCCTCTGCGGCGGCGATCTGTGCCAGAATGGGCTTTATGTAATGGTGATAGAACTCCAGGCCGGTAATCTCCGTTGCCCCTGACGACACATTGTATAACGCAATGGAACCATCCTTGGCGATACCGACCGGATCACTGCACTTCGATATATTGCAAATGTTTCTCGCCAATTCATCGCTCGCGAGTAATAAATCTATGTTGCCGTCGCTTAAGGCGATGAATCCAGACGCTATTGAGCGATCCTCCAGTGTTTGTAATTGCAGCTGGACCGGAGTCTTATGGGCGGTGCTGGCGATGTCTGCCTCGAACCACCCCAATTTTACACGGTTAAAATTCTTCAGCATGCCTACTCCCTGCGACAGCAGGAACGGCAGGATCATGAAGACCGCCCCAACCGCCAGGAAGTAGGGGCTCATCGTCCGCAGCCCCAGACGGACGATGACGCCGGCGAGCAAACCCAGTGTGGCGGAGGGCAGCAGCTTGGAGTCGGTGATGCCTGGAATGCAGAGAGCGTAGAGGATCCCGAGGGCGAAGAAGACGGCAGCGGCGATGAGCTGTGGGCGCAGGTACCGGCGGTCATCGGTCGACTCCGAGGGGCGGTCGAGAGCCAGTTTCAGACGCATCCGTTCCCGCTCCCCGGGGGAGAGCGGCTTTTCATCCTTGCCCTGCGTAGACTCCAGCGCCGCGCCGAGCAGCAGCCCTGCCACGAGGAAGATGACCATGAGGTCGAGCATGATCGGGGTCCCCCGTCCGCGCCATACGCGGCGGCCACCCCGCGGCCTGGCGCCTCCTAACCCGTCAGGATATCACGCGGAATAAGGGAACTCCAGCCGGCGCAACGGTTGTTGCCGGCCTGCGGATCCGGCCGCCGCTACCCGCGCCGTCGAACCAGCTGCCGGCGCAGCTCGTTGCCGCCCAGCAGCAGCGCCGCCAGCAGCAGCGGCAGGACGTAGTACAGGCACCGGTAGACGGTGAGCGCGCCCACCAGCTCGTCCTTGGCGAGGACGTTGCCCAGCGCGAACAGCATCACCGCCTCGAAGACGCCGAGCCCGCCCGGAACGTGGCTCATGATGCCGGCGACGGCGGCGACGCAGTACAGCGGGATGAAGGCGATGAAGCTGAACCCGTCATGGGCCGGAAGCAGCACGTAGAGCGCAGCCGAGGCGAAGCCGATGTCCAGCGCCGAGATCGTCAGCTGCAGCACGACCAGCCGTACCGAGGGCATGGGGATCGTCATCCGCCCCCAGCCGAAACTCCGCGTGCGCGCGCACAGCGCGATCCAGCCGGCGATGCCGGCGATGGTGGCGATGCCGGCCGCGTGCAGCCAGCCGACGTGGATGCCGAGCCAGCCGGCCAGCAGGTCGGGGCGTGTCAGGACGCCCAGCGCGCTGACGGCGCAGACGCCGAAGCCGAAGGCGACGATGCAGAAGACGACGACGCGGACGATGTCGTCGCTGCGCAGGCCGGCTTCGGAATAGATGCGAAAGCGCACCGAACCGCCGCTGAGCAGCGAGAACCCCACGGTGTTGCCGACCGCGAAGCCGCAGAACGAGGCGTAGACGACGGTCGCCGGAGGCAGCCGCCGGCCGACGTAGTGGAGGGCCGACCAGTCGTAGCCGACGAGCGCCGTGAAGCCGGCGGCGGTGAGCACGGCGCTCGCCAGCAGGGCGGCCGGCGGCAGCTCGGCGATCGACCGCCCGACCTCGGCGGTGCTGACGCCACCCAGCATCCGCAACATCGCCCAGGCAGCGAGCAGGAAGACGATCGCCACGGCGGCGAAGCCGATCGGATGCTTGCGCTGCTCGATCCAGTCGAACAGGCGGGGCGCAAAACCGGGCGCCGGCAGCGGGCGGGGCTGCGGCGCGTGTTCAGGATCCAGGTCGGACGCCGGCGGGTCCGGCGCGGTCATCGCGCCGCAGCCCGCCGGTCCGTATGGGGCCTCACAGCATCATCGACGTGAGTTCGACCGCGGTGCGAGTTCCCTCGACCACGACGATACCGCTTTCCGTGACGAAGTAGCGCTTCCGATCCTCCTCGAGATCGTAGCCGATCACCGTATCCTCCGGGATGCGCACGTTCTTTTCCAGGATGCACCGGCGAAGTTTCGACCGGCGGCCGATGTCGCAATTGTCGAAGACGATGGAGTCGACGATCTCGGCGCCCGCGTGCACGTAGACGTGCCGGCCGATCACCGAGTTCTTCACCAGACTGCCGGAGACGATGCAGCCGCCCGCGAGCACGGAGTCGATGGCGTGGCCGCGCCGGTCTTCCTCGTCGAAGGCGAACTTGCTGGGCGGGTCGGAGTAGCCGGCGGTCCGCAACGGCCATTGCCGGTTGAACAGGTTCAGGGCCGGCGAGATGGCGCGGATGTCCATGTTCGCCTCGTAGAACGCATCCAGCGTGCCCACGTCCCGCCAGTAGGGTTCCTTCCCTTCCGGCTCGCCGGGGATCTTGTTGGTCATGAAGTCGTAGGCGAACATCTCGGCGCGGCCGATGGCCTTCGGCAGGATGTCCTTGCCGAAGTCGTGGCTGCTGTTCGGGTCCTGCTGATCCTCCTCGACCAGCTTCAGCAGCATGTCGGTCGAGAAGATGTAGTTGCCCATCGACGCATAGACCTTCGACGGATCGTTCGGCATCGTCGGTGCGTTCGGGTTCTTTTCGTGGAAGCCGACGATCCGGTTGCCGGTGGTGGTCTCGATGACGCCGAATTCCTTCGCGTACTTCTTGTCGGTGGGGATGGCCGCGATCGTCACGTGCGCCCGCTTCTGCTCGTGAAATTCGATCATCTCGCGGATGTTCATCCGGTAGATGTGATCGCCGCCGAACACGGCCACGATGTTGGGTGCCGACTGTTCGATCAGGTTGATGTTCTGGTGAATCGCGTCCGCCGTGCCGCGATACCAGTCCTTGCCCTCGGAACGCATCTGTGCCGGCACCGGAACGATGAATTCGCTCTTCATGATGCCGCCCAGCCGCCAGCCGTCACTCAAATGTTGCAGGAGCGACTGGCTGCGGAACTGGATGACCACATAGATCGAATAAATGCCGGAATTGATCAGATTGCTGAGGACGAAATCGATGATCCGATACTTGCCGCCAAACGGCACCGCCGGCTTCGCCCGCTCCTTCGTCAGAGGGTAGAGGCGCGTGCCCTCGCCGCCGGCGAGCACGAAGGCGAGAACCTTGAGCTGCATGTCCATTCCCCCTTTTCGCTTATTGACCCGAGATTGGTGCAACGCAACTTGTAGCACCGCGCGCGCAGGCGGACAGCCTTCTTTTTGCGTTGCGGCAAACTTGGAGGTGAAGGGAGGCGGGCGGGTGCGAGCGCCCTGCTCCGCGCCCGCTGCAGCCCGCCGGATCATCGGGGCACGATTGCTGCGCCTGCACCCGGCCGACTTCCCTGCCGTGGTTGCGCGCCGATTGCGGCCCCGGGTGGTCGGCCCCGGGTGGTCGGCCCCGGTCCGCCCGGCGCCGGGCGGGTCCCGCAGATCGCGCGCCCGTCCCGCCGGTCGGGCGGCGCGGGGAGTGCGGGCCAGCCGCAGCCCGCCGGTCAGGCCGGCTGCGTGACGACGCCCTGCAGGGCCGCTTCGCCGGCCAGCGTCGCCGAAACCGCGTGCACGACCGAGGCGATGCGGACGGCGGCCTGCACCGCGTCGCTACCCAGCCCGCCGGCGCGGACCTGCCGCTCGTGGGCGTCCAGGCACATGCCACAGCCGTTGATCGCCGAGACCGCCAGCGACCAGAGCTCGAAATCCAGCTTGTCGACGCCGGGCTTGCCGATGACGTTCATCCGCAGCTTCGCCGGCAGTTTGCGGTACTCCTCGTTGGCCACCAGATGGGTGAAGCGATAGTAGATGTTGTTCATCGCCATGATCGATGCCGCCGCTTTTGCGGCCTCGAGGGCTTCCGGCGACAGCTGCGACGCAAACTCGCCGACGACGGCGGCGATCACCTGCGGGTTGCGCGACGCGAGCGCCGAGGCGACGAAGGTACCGGCCAGCTGCTGCTTGTTCAGCACCGGTTCGGAGGCGAGGCTCGACAGATTGAGCTTCAGATCCTTGGCGTATTCGGGCAACGCGGACTTCAGGCTTTCCAGGGACATGGCGACCTCGTTCGCAGGCGGGAGCGGGCAGTCGGGCGGGAGCCGGCCGTTGACCGGCCCCCGTTCGGCGATCGGAGCGTCAGGCGACCTTCAGGACCGGCTCGCCCTTCTGCCAGTTGCAGGGGCAGAGTTCGTCGGTCTGCAGCGCATCCAGAACCCGCATCACCTCGGCCGGGTTGCGACCGACGCTCAGGTCGTTGACCGAGACGAAGCGGATGACGCCCTCGGGGTCGACGATGAACGTGGCGCGCAGGCAGACGCCCTCGGTCTTGTCGAGAATGCCCAAAGCCTCGCTCAGCTCGCGCTTGATATCGGCCAGCATCGGGAACGGCAGGTCGTGCAGGTCGGCGTGATGCTGCCGCCACGCCAGGTGGACGAACTCGCTGTCGGTCGACAAGCCGTAGACGACGGCGTCTCGGTCGTTGAAATCGCCGTTCAATTTTCCGAACGCGGCGATCTCGGTCGGGCAGACGAACGTAAAATCCTTCGGCCAGGCGAAAACGACCTTCCATTTGCCGGCATCGGACGCGTTGTCGATGGTGGTGAAGGCGGAGGCCGGATCGCGGGACACGACGGCCTTCAGCTCGAACTGGGGAAAACGGTCACCAACGGTGAGCATGGGTGCATCTCCTGGGGAGGTTGTTGTCTCGCAGGACCGATATAGCCCCGGAAATGCGATCGATGCACTTGAGTAATTTATGACAGAATGATCGACGCACTCGATGAAATGGGCGGCCGAGGTGTGGGGCGGCAGTGTGCGGCGGGAGAGATCGGCGGGCGAAGGGCGCCGGCACGCTCAGCGGTCGGCCGGCGGCAGCTCGGACACCACGAAGTGCCGGGAGCGGAACACCACCTGGCCGCACGCCGGGGAAGCGCCCGGCTGCGGGTCGACGGAGAGCAGGAACCGGACCGGCGGGTCGCCCGGCTTCGGGCAGTCGCCGGCGTAGACGCGCTTGCGGAATTCGAGCAGGTCCCACCAGCGGTAGATGTCGGCCGGCGTCTGCGGCGCGTACTTGAAGCTGACCAGGGTCGGTTGGCGGATCAGCCGCGGCAGGTCGGCGCCCAACGGCGTCATGTCCGAATCCGGGTCGGTGAGGACGATATCCCCCGGCCGCGCGGTGGCATCCAGGAAGCCCAGAGCCTGCGGCAGGTCGGCGTATCCCCGGTCGAGCACCAGCGCCTTGATGCTGTCCTTCGCGCTCGCCCAAAGGCACACCGGCACGACGACGACGAACGCAGCCCGGATCAGTCCGCGGCACAGATCGGCAGCGGGGGTGCCGTCGGCCAGCGATCGCAGGGCGAGCAGCAACGCCGTCACCGAGAACAGCAGGATCAGTGCGGACGGCCGGAACGGCAGGAACTTGCCGACGGTGCCGGTGTGCCGGTCGAACCAGCTCACGGCCACGGCCGCCAGCAGGTAGGCCAGCAGCAGGGCGAGCCACAGCACCATCGGCCGCAGCGTTCCGTCCACCCGCGGCGCCAGCAGCAGGAAGGCGCACAGCAGGCCGGCGGTGGCGACGATGCCCTGCATCCAGAAGCCGAGCTGGTAGGTGCTGGCGAACGGGGTCGCGTGATGCGGCACGCGGACGATTGCGAACAGGTAGTCGGCAGCGAGGCCGTGCGCGGGCACCGGCGCCGCACTCGCGATCAGCTGATCATTCACGACGATGCCGAGGACGGGAAGCACCAGAACGGCGTACAGCGCCAGTGGCTTCCAGGTCGGCTTCAGGCTCTGATCCCGCAGCGCCATCAGCAGGAGCAGCGAGAGCAACCAGAAGCCGCCCACCAGGAAGTGGAACCAGGTCGCGAGCGCCAGCATCGCGGCGGCGGACAAGGGCCGATTCCGCCAGGCGAGACCGAAGCCGAGGAACACGCAGGCATAGGCGAACGTCTTGGACTCGATACCGAGAAAGATCCACTCGGCTCCCATGAGGTCCGGGCCTACCAGAGCGTAGGCGCAGACCACCAGGATCGCCTGCAGCATCGACAGGCGCAGCGCCGCCAGCATGTAGGCGAGGGAGGCCGCATACATCACCATCATGAGGCACCGCAGCAGGATCTGCGCGGCCTCGTAGCCCAGCAGGTGCACCGGAACGCCGATCAGCAGCTGCGACAGCAGGCGGGCATGGCTGGCGTCGAAGGCGGCGCTGTCGGCGGGCAATGCATCCGGCGCGATCCGGCGCAACGCCAGCATGAAGTACTGGCTTTCGTTCTCGCCGAAGCCCGCCGGAAACAGCAGAACCACCATCACCGGCAGCAGGCCGAGCGCGATCGCGAGCGTGCTGCGCCGCCCATCGAGCAGACCCAGCGGCGCCTCGAGAAGGGCGGCGATGCGGTGGACGATCAGGTTCATTTGCGCCTGCTCAGGTCGAGAGGCTGCCGCATAGCACCACCGGCGGAGCTGCGGAAGTTACAATACGGCAGGGCGGCTGTCCCGGACGTGCCGCGGCACCGCTCGGGTGGCCGCCCGGCCCGCCCGCACGATGTCACTCGCCGGTGTCGCCGTCGCTTTCCCAGCGGTAGGGGTGCTGCGGGTAGACACCCAGGATGCGCACCTCGCGGGAAAAGAAGTCGAGCTCCTCGAGGGCGAGGCGCAGGCCGCGCTGTTCCGGGTGGCCCTCGACTTCGACGTAGAACTGGGCGGCGTTGAAGCGGCCGCCGACCAGATAGCTCTCCAGCTTGGTGATGTTCACGCCGTTGGTGGCGAAGCCGCCGAGCGCCTTGTACAGGGCGGCCGGAACGTTGCGCACCCGGAAGACGAGGCTGGTCATCGAGGGCACCGCCTTCGGGTGCGGGATCAGCGGCTCGCGGGCCATGATCAGGAAGCGGGTGGTGTTGTGCGCCGCGTCCTCGATGTTGGCGCGCAGGGAGACGAGCCCGTAGATGTCGCCCGCGAGTTCGGAGGCGATCACCGCCTGCGTCGGATCGCCGGCCTCGGCGATCTCGGCCGCCGCACCGGCGGTATCCAGGCGGACGACCGCTTCCAGCCCCAGCTCGCGGATCAGGTTGCGGCATTGTCCCAGCGCGTGGATGTGGCTGTGCACGTGGGTCAGCCGCTCGATGCGCGCACCGGGCAGGGCCAGCAGGTGGTGGTTCACCCGCTGGTAGTGCTCCCCGATGATGTGCAGGCCCGAATTGGGCAGCAGATGGTGGATGTCCGCGACTCGACCGGCGACCGAATTCTCGATCGGGATCATGGCGAGCGCCGCCAGCCCGTCGCGCACGGCCGCAAACGCGTCCTCGAACGACCGGCAGGGCAGGGTGGTCAGTTCCGGGCGAGCCGTCCGACACGCGAGGTCCGAGTATGCGCCGGGCGCACCCTGGAAGGCGATGGTGTGGCCCGGATCGGCGGCCGAGGACGGTGCCGCGGAGGGTGCGGTCATCGCGCCGGCCCAGTCGCCGGCGTCGCCAGCAGCGCCCGCGCCCGGGCGAGGTCGCCCGGGGTATCGACGCCCAGCGGCACCGTGCCGACGACGGCGGCATCGATTCGCATGCCGTTCTCCAGCGCGCGCAGCTGCTCGAGGCGCTCACGCTGCTCCAGAACGCCCGGCGGCAAGGTGACGAAGCGGGCGAGCGCTTCCCGCCGGTAGGCGTAGAGCCCGATGTGGTGGAACAGCGGCCCATCGCCCCAGGGAATCGTCGAGCGGCTGAAATAGAGGGCGCGGCCGGAAGCGGCACAGGCCGGCATCGATAGTGCGACCTTGACCACGTTCGGATCGTCCCGCTCCGCCGGGTCCTGGATGGGGGCGACCAGGGTTGCGATGTCGCAGGCCGGATCGGACAGCGGCGCGAGTGCGGCGCGAACCACCGAAGGGTCGAGCGTCGGCAGGTCGCCCTGCAGGTTGACCACCCCGTCGTGCCGGCCTTCCGGATCCAGGATCGACAGCGCCTCGAAGATTCGGTCCGAGCCCGAGGGATGATCGGGGCGGGTGAGCACCGCGCGGCCGCCGGCGGCCTCGACGGCGGAAGCGATCTCCGGCTCCGCACAGGCCACGACGACCGGGCCGATGCCGGCTTCCGTCGCCCGGCGCCAGACGTGCACGATCATCGGAACGCCGCCGATATCGGCCAGCGGCTTGCCGGGCAGGCGGGTGGACGCCATGCGTGCGGGAACGAGAACGATGGGGGCGGAGGGTGCACTCATGAGATCGGCAGATAGCACGGACGAGCCGCTCCGCGCCAGCGTGCCCGGAGGCCGGTCATTTTGCAACTGCGAGAAGCGGTGCCGCCATTCGCGGCGGCCGTGACGATTTTCCCGTCATTTTCGCTGTTCCAGCCCATTGAAGCCACACTCGCCTTGGGATTAATGTGCCGCCGAAGGGTGAGCCCGGGGCCGGAAGGAACCAAGAATGCACTTCTCATTGCTGGAAAAAATCGGTGCGTCGGCGCTGATCTGCCTGTGGCTGGTCTATGGCGCCAACTTTCTCGGCAACACCCTGGTGCATGTGCGAGAACACCATGCCTCGGTCGCCGGTGGCGAGCACGCGGAGCAGGCTCCGGCCGCCGCCGCGGCGGCGGTCGAAACCGACCTGGGGACGCTGCTGGCGGCGGCGACACCCGAGGACGGTGCGAAGGTGTTCGGCAAGTGCAAGGCCTGCCACACCATCGAGCAGGGCGGCAAGAACGGCGTCGGCCCGAACCTGTGGGGCGTGGTCGGCGGCCCGAAGGCGCACATGCAGGGCTTCGCCTATTCGGAAGGCCTCGCCGGCATGCACTCGGACGTCTGGAGCTACGAGAACCTGGACAAGTTCCTCACCAGCCCGAAGGACTACGTGGCGGGGACGAAGATGAGCTTCCCCGGCCTGAAGGACCCGGCAGACCGGGCGGCGGTGATCACCTACCTGAAGGCGAACACGACCAACCCGCCGCCGTTGCCGGCGCCCGCACCAAAGGCGGCACCCGCTGCGGCTGCGGCGGCACCGGCAGTCCAGCACGCGGCAGCCGCCGCTCCCGCGACGCCCGCCGAACCGGCTGCACCGGTCGACATCAAGACGCTGATGGCGTCGGCCGATCCCGCTGCGGGTGAGAAGGTGTTCGGCAAGTGCAAGGCCTGCCATACCGCGGACAAGGGCGGCAAGAACGGCGTCGGCCCGAACCTGTGGGGCGTGGTCGCCGGCCCGAAGGCGCACATGGACGGCTTCGCCTACTCGTCCGGCCTCGCCGGCATGCATTCGGACGTCTGGAGCTACGCGAACCTGGACAAGTTCCTGACCAGCCCGAAGGATTACGTTTCCGGCACCAAGATGTCGTTCCCCGGCTTGAAAAGTCCGCAGGATCGGGCGAACGTGATCGCCTACTTGCGCTCGCAGAGCGATCAGCCGGCGCCGCTCCCGTAGTCGGGGCGGCTCACCCGGGGGAGGGGCGATGAGCGAGGTCGAGGCATTCGCCGCACTGGCGCTGCGAATGGCCGATGCGGCGCGGCCGATCACGCTCGGCCATTTCCGCCGGGGCGTCGGCTGGGACGTGAAGGCGGACACCAGCCCGGTCACCGTCGCCGATCGGGAATCGGAAGCGGCAATGCGCCGGCTCATCGCCGAGACGTTCCCTGACCACGGGATCCTCGGCGAGGAGCATGGAGCCGAGCGCCTGGATGCCCGCTACGTCTGGGTGCTCGACCCCATCGACGGCACCAAGTCGTTCGTCACCGGCAAGCCCCTGTTCGGCGCGCTGATCGCGCTGCTGCGCGACGGCCGTCCGATCCTGGGCGTGATCGACATGCCGGCGCTGGACGAGCGCTTCCTCGGCATCGAGGGGCGGCCGTCCACCTGGAACGGCGCGCCGATCGGTGTGCGCCCCTGCGCCGATCCGACCAGCGCCTGGCTCTATGCGACCTCGCCGCAGATGTTCACCGGACCCGACTTCGACGCCTTCGAGCGGCTGCGCACCCGCTGCTATGCGGCCGTCTGGGGCGCCGACCTCTACGCCTACGGCCTGCTGTCGCGCGGCCGCGTCGATCTGGTCTGCGAGGCCTCCCTGCAGCCCTACGATTATTGCGCCGTGGTGCCGGTGATCGAGGGTGCCGGCGGCGTGATCACCGACTGGCAAGGTGGCCCGTTGGGGCTCGAGTCCGGCGGCCGGGTGATCGCCGCGGGCGATCCACGCATGCACGCGGCAGCGCGCGCGGCGCTCGCCGGGGAATGACCTCGGGCACGGGCCGGCACGCGCCCGATCCGCTCACCGCCCTCGGATGGATCGGACTGGTTGTCCTCGCCGCTCTGCTGTCATCGCTGACCAGCCGTTCCCCCATTGCCGCCGAGCAGGTCATCCACCGCGGCCATGCCATCGCCATGTACGGCGAGCCCAAGTATGGCCCCGACTTCAGGCACTTCGACTACGTCAACCCGGACGCGCCGGTGGGGGGGACGATGCGGCTCGGCGCCGCCGGCACCTTCGACAGCTTCAATCCCTACATCGTCAAGGGCAACCCGGCGGCGGGCGTGGGCGCCGAGACGCTGACGACGGCGAGTGCCGACGAGCCGTTCACCAAGTATGGCCTGATCGCCGAGACCATCGAGTGGCCCGAGGACCGGTCTTGGGTGACCTTCACGCTCCGTCCCGAGGCCCGCTGGCACGACGGCCAGCCGATCACCGTGGACGACGTGATCTTCTCGCTGAATACGCTGAAGACCAAGGGCCAGCCCTTCTATCGCTTCTACTACGGCTCGATCGACCGGGCCGAGCAGGTCGGGCCGCGCTCGGTGACGTTCGTGTTCAAGGAGGCCGGCAACCGGGAGCTACCGTTGATCGCGGGCGAGATGCCGATCCTGCCGAAGCACTGGTGGGAGAGCCGCGATTTCGAGCGCAGCACGCTGGAGCCGCCGCTGTCCTCCGGCCCCTACCGGATCGGCCAGTTCGAAGCCGGGCGCTACGTCGTCCTTGAGCGGGTCGCCGACTACTGGGGACGGGATCTGCCGGTCAACGTTGGCCAGAACAACTTCGAGCGGATGCGCTGGGAGTACTTTCGCGACGAAACCGTGCTGCGCCAGGCGCTGAAGGCGGGTGTGCTCGACTTCCGCCTCGAGAACCAGGCGAAGGCGTGGGCACTGGACTACGACATCCCGGCGGTACGCAACGGCTGGCTGCAGAAGGTGGAATTCCCGCACTCCCGGCCGGCGGGCCTGCAGGCCTTCGCGTTCAACACTCGTCGACCGCTGTTCGCCGATCCGCAGGTCCGCCGGGCCCTGAACTACGTCTTCGATTTCGAGTGGACGAACCGGGTGCTGTTCTTCGGCCAGTACAAGCGTGCCGGCAGCTTCTTCAACAACTCGGAAATGGCGGCGACCGGCGCCCCCGAGGGCCTGGAGCTGAAGATCCTGGAAAAGTACCGGGGGCGGGTGCCCGATGCCGTGTTCCACCCCGTCTGGGAGCCGCCTGTGACCGACGGGTCGGGATGGCCGCGCGAGAACCTGCTGACGGCACTCCGGATGCTGAACGACGCCGGCTGGGTCGTCCGCGACATGCGGCTGGTCAACGAGAAGACCGGCGAGCCGATGCGCTTCGAGATCCTGATCGTCTCGCCTGCTTTCGAGCGGATCATCCTGCCGTTCGTTCGCAACCTGAAGCGACTGGGCATCGAAGCGTCGATCCGGCTGGTGGACGAATCCCAGTACATCAACCGGCTGCGCTCGTTCGACTTCGACGTGGCGATGCTGGTCTGGGGCCAGTCGGAATCCCCCGGCAACGAGCAGCGGGATTTCTGGGGTTCCCGGGCCGCCGATCAGCCGGGCTCCCGCAACTACATCGGCATCCGTGACCCGGTGGTGGACGAACTGCTCGACGGCCTGATCGCGGCGCCGGACCGGGAAAGCCTGATCGCGCAGACGCGCGCGCTCGACCGGGTGCTGCGGGCGTCGTTCTATGTCATTCCGGCGTGGTATCTGAGCGCCGACCGGGTTCTCTACTGGGACAAGTTCTCCTATCCGGATGTCTCGCCCGCCCGCGGCGTGCAGGTCGACACCTGGTGGTACGACGAGGGGAAGGCGGCGCGCCTGGCCGCCGCCATGGGGCGCACCGGCGCCGGAACACCGGCGGACTCTCCCGCCCCGGAGGCGCAGCGATGACCGCGTACATCATCCGCCGGCTGCTGCTGATCGTCCCGACGCTGCTGGCGATCATGCTCATCAACTTCGTCATCATCCAGACGGCGCCGGGCGGGCCGGTCGAGCAGATCATCGCCCAGGTCACGGGCGAAGGGGCGGCGATCACCGAGCGCATTACCCGCGGCGGCGCAGGGGAGGTGACCGGTGGGCAGGCCACCGGACCGGCGGCGGGGGCTACCACCAGCAAGTACCGGGGTGCCCAGGGCCTGGATCCGGAGTTCATCGCCTCGCTGGAAAAGCAGTTCGGCTTCGACAAGCCGTTGCACGAACGGTTCCTGACGATGCTGAAGAACTACATCGTCTTCGATTTCGGCGAGAGCTACTTCCGCAACAAGCGTGTCGTCGACCTGGTGCTGGAAAAGATGCCGGTGTCGATCTCGCTCGGGCTGTGGACGACGCTGATCACCTACCTGATTTCAATTCCGCTGGGGATCGCCAAGGCGGTGCGCGACGGTTCCCGTTTCGACGTGGCGACATCGGTGGTGGTGGTCATCGGCAATGCCATCCCGGCGTTTCTGTTCGCCGTCCTGTTGCTGGTGCTGTTCGCCGGCGGCAGCTACGTACAGTGGTTCCCGCTGCGCGGCCTCGTTTCCGACAATTGGGAGACGCTGTCCTGGCCGGCGCGCATCGCCGATTACTTCTGGCACCTGGCGCTGCCGATCACCGCCATGGTCATCGGCGGCTTCGCCACGCTGACGATGCTGACCAAGAACTCGTTCCTGGACCAGATCAACCAGCAGTACGTGCTCACCGCCCGCGCCAAGGGTCTCGCGGAGCGCCGCGTGCTCTACGGGCACATCTTCCGCAACGCCATGCTGATCGTCATCGCCGGGTTTCCCGGCGCCTTCGTCGGCATCCTGTTCACCGGCACGGTGTTCATCGAGATCATCTTCTCGCTCGACGGCCTGGGCCTGCTGGGTTTCGAGGCCGCGTTCCAGCGGGACTACCCGCTGATGTTCGGCACCTTGTGGTTCTTCTCGCTGGTCGGACTCGTGCTCAATCTGGTGAGCGACCTGATGTACACCATCGTCGATCCGCGCATCGACTTCGGCGCAAGGCAGGCGTGAACGATGGGGCCCAGGCGCGACCGGTTCCTCGGCATTCCGATCACACCGCTCACCCGGCGACGGATCGACACGTTCAGCGCCAGCCGCCGCGGCGTCTGGTCGCTCGTGATCTTCGCGGCCCTGTTCGTCGTCAGCCTGTTCGCCGAACTGGTGGCGAACGACCGGCCGATCCTGGTCTGGTACGATGGCGGCGCCTACTTCCCGTTCCTTCAGGCCTATCCCGAGACGACGTTCGGCGGCCCGTTTCCCACCGAGGCCGACTACACCGATCCCGAGGTGCGCCGGCTGATCGGCGAGAAGGGCTGGATGATGACGCCGCCCGTCCCCTTCAGCTACCGCACCGTTGCCTGGGATCTGCCGGTGCCTGCCCCGTCGCCGCCGGACGCCCAGCACTGGCTGGGGACCGACGACCAGGCGCGCGACGTGCTCGCGCGCACCATCTACGGCTTCCGGCTGTCGGTGCTGTTCGGCTTTACCCTCACCATCATCTCGGCGATCGTGGGTGTGGCGGCCGGCGCGGTGCAGGGCTACTTCGGCGGCTGGGTCGATCTCTCGTTCCAGCGCTTCATCGAGGTGTGGTCGGCGATCCCCATCCTGTATGTGGTGATCATCCTGACCAGCATCATCGAGCCGACGTTCTGGTGGCTGCTGGGGATCCTGCTGCTGTTCTCGTGGATGGGGTTCGTGGGCGTCGTGCGCGCCGAGTTCCTGCGCGCGCGGAATTTCGACTACGTGCGTGCGGCCCGCGCGCTGGGCGCTTCCGACCTGGTGATCATCGTCCGCCACGTGCTGCCGAATGCGGTCGTCGCAACGATGACCTTCCTGCCGTTCATCCTTGCCGGTTCAGTCACCGCGCTGACCGGCCTCGACTTCCTCGGCATCGGCCTGCCGCCCGGCTCGCCGTCGCTGGGCGAACTGCTGGCGCAGGGCAAGGCGAACCTGCAGGCGCCGTGGCTGGCGCTCACCGGCTTCGTGATCGTGGCACTGATGCTGTCGCTGCTGATCTTCATCGGCGAGGCGGTGCGCGATGCGTTCGATCCGCGCAAGGCGATCGCCGCCCAGCCGCCCAGCCCCGGCCTCTCCGCCGGCATCACCGAGCCGGCGCACCAGCCGCCGCAGCGGCGCGAGCGGCGGGCGGGGGGGCGGTGAACGTGTCCGCTGTTTCTGCGACCGTGTGGACCTGCGTCCCCGTTCTTCAGTCGGCGGCGACCGAATGCTGGCTGCGCAGCGTGCGGCGAAACAGCTCGTCGCCGATGGCGTCGATGGCGTCGATGCCCATCGCCATCACGTCGGAGCACCACGGATCGGCGGCACATGCGATGGCCGAAATCAGCTCGCGCAGCTGCGTATCGTTCATTGTCTTGATCGCTTCGTACATCTCCAGGCTCTCCTGCGGCTCGGGGCTGGCGGGCGGCCGGCGGGCGGTGTCCGACCGGTTGCGGGTACTTTGCAGCATGACGATTACCAAAGGGTTGCCGCGCTTCGGTGCCGGGACGTGCAGGCAATGACCTCCATCACCGTGCCGCCGCCGCTGCTGGAGGTCGAAGACCTCTCGGTTTCGTTCGGCCGTGGCGACGGTGAGGTGCGGGCGGTCAGGGGGATTTCGTTCGAGATCGGCGAGGCGGAGACCGTGGCGCTGGTGGGCGAGAGCGGCTCCGGGAAGTCGGTCACCGCGCTCAGCACCATGCGGCTGCTGCCCTATCCGCAGGCGTGGCACCCGGGAGGTGCGATCCGCTTTCGTGGCGAGAACGTGCTGTCCGCAACCACAGCACGGATGCGGGAGCTGCGCGGGGACCGGATCGCCATCGTCTTCCAGGAGCCGCTGACCTCCCTCAACCCGCTGCATCCGATCGGTAAGCAGATCGCCGAAGTGCTGCTGGTGCATCGCAGGATGAGCGCCGCCCGGGCACGCGAGCGAGTGGTCGAACTGCTGCACCAGGTGGGGCTGGGCGATGCGGAAAGCCGGCTGTCAGACCTGCCGCACACGTTCTCCGGCGGCCAGCAGCAGCGGGTGATGATCGCGATCGCGCTCGCCAATGAGCCGGACCTGCTGATCGCCGACGAGCCGACGACGGCGCTCGACGTCACCATCCAGGCGCAGATCCTGGCGCTGCTCAAGGAGCTGCAGGCGCGAATGCGCATGGCCCTGCTGCTGATCACGCACGATCTGGGCATCGTCCGCAAGATGGCGGAGCGGGTGTGCGTGATGCGCGACGGTGTGATCGTCGAGCAGGGGCGGGTCGCCGATGTCTTCATCCGCCCGGCGCACCCGTACACCCGGCGCCTGCTGGATGCGGAGCCGAAGGGCCGGCCGCAGCCGGGGCCGGCAGGCGCTCCCGAGCTGGTGCGGGGCCGGGACATCCGCGTCTGGTTCCCGATCCGGCGCGGCGTGCTGCGGCGGACCGTGGGCCACGTCAAGGCAGTGGACGGCCTGTCGCTGAGCCTGAAGCGCGGGCATACGCTGGGCGTGGTGGGCGAAAGCGGCTCGGGCAAGAGCACGCTGGGCCGGGCGCTCTTGCGGCTGGGGCCCAGCCAGGGCTCGATCGACTTCGACGGCCGCGAGCTGCAGGGAATGTCGTGGGGTGCCCTGCGGCCACTGCGGCGGCGGATGCAGATCGTCTTCCAGGACCCCTACGGCAGCCTGAGCCCCCGGCTGACGGTGGGACAGATCATCGGCGAGGGGCTGAAGATCCATCGGCTGGGCGACGCCGACGAGCGGCGCCGGACGGTGGCGGACGTCCTCACCGAGGTCGGCCTCGATCCGGCGGTGCAGGACCGCTATCCGCACGAGTTCTCCGGCGGGCAGCGGCAGCGCATCGCGATTGCGCGCGCGCTCGTGCTCAAGCCCGAGTTCATCGTCCTCGACGAGCCCACCAGCGCGCTGGACATGTCGGTGCAGGCGCAGATCGTCGAGCTGCTGCGCGCCCTGCAGCAGGCGCACGGGCTCGCCTACCTGTTCATCAGCCACGACCTGAAGGTGATCCGGGCGCTGGCCCACGACGTGCTCGTCATGCGCGCCGGCAAGGTGGTGGAGCAGGGGCCGGCGGAGCAGATCTTCGAGGCTCCCCGCGACGCGTACACCCGGGCGCTGATGGCCGCCGCCTTCGAGCTGCGGGCGGAGCCGAGCGCCGTATCGGCCTGACGGCCCGGCACGCGCACCCCGACCGCGGACGATCAGAGTCCGACGTCGGCCCGCGGCGGCTTCTCGTCAGCCGGATCGAAGGTGCTGCGGCACTCGCCCACCTGCCGGGTTTTTGCGCCACCGTCGTTGATCAGGGCTCGCCGCACCGCCGCCGTCCGTTCGCTGGCCAGCGCCTGCAGTTTCGGCCGCAGCTCCTCGATCAGCGCATCCCGCTGCGGGCCGGGCGGCGGCACACGATCGTCGGCGATCGCCGCCAGATCGGCCATCGTCGACTGGCCGCAGACCTTGATTTTCAGCTTCTCCCGCTCGGCCAGGACGCGGGCGAGGCCGGCGGCAATGTCCGTCCCCTCCGAGTCCAGATCGGCTTCGCCCGGCTGGAACGGGACCGGCTGGAAGGTCATCGGCCCGCCGCCGGCCGCCTTGGCGATCAGAGCCACCGGCGCAAATGCCAGTTGGAACGGTGCGAGGACGGCGGCCTGCAGTGCGCCGGTCAGCGCCTGGCGGATGGCGTCGCTGGGATCGAAGCTGGGGTTCGCCAGATCGCCCGAGATCGGCAGCTTCAGGCGGATGCGCCCCTCGTCGTCCTGCAGCAGCCCGACGACGGTTTCGATCGGCACACCCACGGCCGCCGACAGCCGCTTCGCATCCTCGGCGGACAGGGTGCTGAAGTTCAGGTCCCGCAGCGTCACCTCCAGGTCGCCGGCGAGCTTGCCGGAGGTGGCGGCGACGGTCGTATCGACGCTGAGGCGTCCGCTCTCCACGTTCACGCCGATCGCGGGCGCCGCATAGGGCGAGAGCGGCGGCAGTTCCAGACGGCGCAGCCGGGCGTTCAGGTCGAAGTCCGGCTGGCCCTGGAACGGGGCGGCCCAGCCGGCCAGCGCCAGTTCGGTGAACTCGTTGATCGACAGGTCCATGCGCACCTGGGTGCGCTGTGCGGGGTCGGTCATGTCCACGTTCTGGACCTGCAGCGTCTGGATGGCGATGGTGAAGTTGGCGTTCGGCTGCACCGAGGTGTCGCGCAGCCGGATGGCACTGTCGCCGGTGACGCCGAGGCTGCCGATGCGCACCTTCCAGCCTTCCTCCTTCGCTTCCTCCACCGCCCGCGCGACCTCCTTCGGCCGGCTCTCGGGTGCGGCGGCGCTGCCCTGGATGTAGTCGCGGGTGGCGAAGGCCTGCAGCTGGTCGAGCACCAGCCGCTCGATGCTCACCCGCTGCTGACTGGTGGCGCGGATGTCGCCGATGCTGAACGTGGCGAGCTTCAGCGTCGCGCCGCCACCGCCGCCCCGGGCGTCCAGACGCTCGGCCTGGGCGTCCAGCCGCGTCTCCCAGCGCACGGCCCCCGGCGTCACGTCCGCGGTAATCTGCGAGAGGTTGGCGCGCAGGGCGCCGAGGTTTGCCTCCACCGCCGGCTTCTGGCCCGTCTTTGGCAGCTCCTGCCGGAACGCGCGCATCTCGGTGCCGCCGGTGGCCGAGATCGTCAGCCGGTCGCCGCGGGTCTTCACGTCCAGCGGCGACAGCGTCAGCCGCAGGCTCTGCAGCGCCGTGGCGAGCCGCTCGCCCTGCCGTTCGGCCGACCCGCCAGGGGTCGGCTGCACCGCGTTCAGCCCGTCGAGCGTCGTCTCGACCCGGCCGGCGAGGCCGGCATCGGCGCCGCGGGACGAAACCGTGCCGTCCGAAAGCCCGATGCGCAGGCGGGCAAGCGCGATGTCGAACGCAGGCTCGCCGGGTGCCACCGGAACCCGTGCATCCAGCTTGCTCAGCTCGGTGGTGGCGGAGAGCCGACCGGTGATCTCCTCGCCGCGGGCGTTCAGCGTCAGCGGGGTTGCGCCCAGCGTCAGCGATTCGGCGGCGAACCGCCCGCCCGCGTCCGAAGGGGGTGGCGGCGGCGCCTGCCGGGCTCGCGCCCGGGCGCGACCGGTGCGCGGAGCCGGGCGCGCCGGGGCGGCGGCCACTGCGGGGGCGGGGGATGTGGCACCCCAGCTGCCGGCGAGGCCGCGCAGCGCCGCGTTCAGCGATCCGGCGAGGCGCGCTCCGTCGGCGCCGTCGGTTTCCAGCTGCAGGTCACGGAAGCCCAGCTCGGCGTCGCGGCTGTCGAAGTGCGCCGGCGGCTGGTCGCCCGCCTGCGGCAGCGAGGCGGACAGCCCTGCCAGCTGCAGGTTGGCGTTGGTGGCGAGCGTCGAGCGGCTGCCTTGTGTCCTCGCCGACAGCGGCTCCAGGGTCAGGCGCAGCGTATCGGCCGCGATCTTCTGTGCGGCGCCGTCGCCCGCTCCGGCGAGCGTCGCGGCGAGGCCGTCGATGCCCGCAGCCGCCTTGCCCGCAGCGGTAATCCCGTCCGCGGCGAGCGTGGCGGTGAGCTCGGCGAGCGTCGCGGTCAGTGTTGCCAGATCGACCGACACCGTCTCCCGCCCGCCTGCGCCCGGAAGGCCCACCGAGCCGCCTTCGAAGGCGAGGCCGGCGGTGGCGGAGGCGGTGCCGGTGCCGTCGGGCTTCAGGTCCAGCGCAACCGCGTCGAGGTCGAGCGCCAGCTTCGCTCCCGTGGCACGGACCGGTGCGGCCACGTTCGGAGAGGTCACCTCGAGGCGCGTCCTGGTGTTGCCGTCCGCAGCCGGCTGCAGCCGCACGCCGGTCGCCCCGTCGGCGGCCAGCTGCGCCTCGATGCGCGGGGCGGTGAACAGCACCTGTTCGGCGCGCACGTCCGCCGGGCCTCCCAGCTGCGGCCGGTCCGCCTGCAGGCGGGCGCCGGTCGCCGCATCCATCGCCCCGGCAGCGGTGCGGCTGACGGCCAGATCGGTCAGGTCCAGCGTCAGGAACGGCAGGCCAACGGCGGTGCCGTCGGCGAGCGCCGCCTTGCCCTCGTTCAGTTTCGCCAGAACTTTGCCCGCGGCCTTCATCGCCCCGTCGGCGTCGAGTGCGAACTGCACGTCGATCTCGGTCGCCGCCTGGTCCAGCTTGACGCTACCCATCTCGGGGTCCGCCACGTCGAGGTTGGACAGCACCAGCGTGCCGGCGGTGGAGCCGTCGATCCGCCCGTCGGGGGTGATGTCGACCGTGTTCCGGGCGTAGACGGTGGCGGTGCCGGCGGTGGGCTTGACCGGCAGCGGTCCGGTCAGCTCGTCGATCGCGCTCAGGTCGACGCCGTCGACGGTGAACTCGGCGAAGACGTTGATCTTCTCACCGAACGGTCGGGCATTGCCGTAGAGCGTCACCTTTGCGTCGTTGACATCGCCGGTGAGCACGAACGTGCCCGGCTGGTCCGGCTCCCAGGTGCGGAAGCCGCGCAGGTCCAGCCGATCGACGGTCACCGCCGCCGTGCCGCCGGCGCGGTTGGTGAAGCTCACCTTGGTATTGCGCACGGTCAGATCATCGATGCCGGCATCCCAGCCGCCGCCCTTCTCGGCATCGGCGGGCGGCTTCGGCTCGGCGTCGTCCTTCGCCTCCTCGGCCAGGATCTGGCGCAGGGAGATGCCGTTGATGACGATCTCGCCGTCCGGCGCCTGGCGGATCGCCACGTCCACGTCCTGCAGCACCACGGATTGCAGCAGCGCCTGGCGCTGCATCAGATTGCTGAGGCTGAGCTTGACGCCCAGCAGGCCAATGGTGCCCGGATCGGAGCTCCCGGCGTGGAACTGCACCGGCCCCAGCGAGAACTCGCCGTTCCACAGGTCGATGTCGATCGTCTTCACCCCGTCGACGTTGATCTCCATCCCCTTCAGGTACTTGTCGGCGACGTAGCGGGCAACGTAGCGGGGGGCGACGGTGAGAAGTGCCGTGACCAGCGCCGCGACCATCGCCACGATGCCGAGAATGATGAGCAGGCGCCGCCGGCCGCGGCCCGGCCCGGCGGGCGCCCCGGGCGGGTTTGTTCGTGCGACGTGCGGTCCGCCGGAGAGGCCATCGGTGGTGCCGGCTTCAGGCGGCGCGCTCATCCCGGCCCTCCTCGTGCGAGGTTGCGTCCATCTTCACCACCAGGTCCTTCAGGAAGAGCCCGTCCAGCGCCCGGTCGCCGGCGGCCTGCAGGCGATGTTCGACATCGATCACCGGCGCCGATGCCGGAATGCGCTCCTGGTCGAGCCCCGGCCGCTCACCCGCCCCGCGCACCATCGCCAGCAGCGTCGCGAGCGGCGTCGTCTCCAGCGCGCGCACCGGCAGCCAGCGGGTCGGCTCGCCGGCGGTGGGCGCCAGCAGGCCGCCGTCGGCGAGTGCGTCGAGCACGCGATGGATGGTCTCCGCCGGAACCCGCAGGCGCGAGCGAAGCTGGTCGGTGGACAGGGGTGGCTCGCCGCGGTAATGCGCCTCTGCGATCAGGGCCATGGCCGCCAGCGCCAGGCGCTCGCGGCTGCGGATGCTGAGCACCGCGGCGCCGCTGCCGATGGGCATGTACTGCGGATGCTGGTGATAGAAGGCGATGGTGGCGCCGATCAGCAGCACCAGCCAGTTCGCGTTCAGCCAGATGAAGAACAGGATCAGCGCCGCGAACGCCGAGTAGATGGCGGTGTAGCTGGCGGAGTCGCGGACGAACGTGGCGAACGCCCAGCCGGCGATCGCCCAGATCACCGTGGCGATCAGGGCGCCGATCACCGCCGAGACAAACCGCACGCGCGCGTTCGGCAGGAACTTGTAGAGAAACGTCAGGCCGGCGGCGACGAGCCCGAACGGGGCGAGGCGGGTCGCCTGATCGATCAGCATCCAGATCGGGCGGTACTCGGAGAGCTGGCGGATCGTCTCGCTGGCCAGCACCGAGGCGCCGAGGCCGATGGCCGAGAACAGCAGCACCGGGCCGATCAGCAGCACGCTGAGGTAGTCGGTGAACTTGCGCGCCATGGAGCGCGGCTGTTCCACGTGCCAGATCTGGTTGAATGCGTCCTCCACCTTCTGCACGACGGAGATCGCGGTGTAGAACAGCATGGCGAGGCCGACGGCCCCCAGCACGCCCACCTCCATCCGGTCCACGAACTCCAGCAGCCGCTGGACGATCTCCTGCCCCTGGCTGCCCAGTGGCTTGAGTGCCTGCATCAGCAGCGGCTCGAACGAGTGGTGGACACCGAATCCCTTCAGGACCGAGAACGCCAGCGCCATTGCCGGCACCAGCGACAGGATGGTCGTGTAGACGAGGCTCGCCGCGTGATTCGACAGCCGCCCGTCGGCCACGTCCCGGATGACCGCATAGGCGATGCGCAGTCCCGCCAGCAGGCGGGCCCGCCAGCCCGAGGCCGGTGCCGGCCCACCCGGCCACAGCCGGCGGGCGAGGAACGGGGCGAACGGTTCGGCTGCGGGCATCGTTCCGGGGCTCTTTAATCCGCCTCTCGACGTCTTCGGTTGCGACCGGGAGCCGAGGGGCGCCCGACCGTCGATCGAGGATCGCATTGTGGACGAAAGGCCGCGCTTCTACAACCGCAGGCCGCGCCCCGGCGAACTCGGGACGCGCAGGCGTCGCATTCCCGGTCTTCGCGCACCACCGATGCTGCCGGAAGCGGGCCGCTCGGCGGGCCTCCGAACCTCGGCTCGCCGGCCTCCGGTCAGCCGCGGGCGAACAGCAGGATCAGCATCACCGTGCCGACGACGATGCGGTAGTAGGCGAAGGGGGCGAAGCCGTTCTTCGAGACGAAGGCGATCAGCGTCTTGACCACCAGCATGGCGGCGACGAAGGCGCAGGCGAAGCCGGCGGCGATGACCGGGAAGTCGTCGAAGCTGAGCACGCTCCAGTTCTTGTAGATGTCGTAGACGGTCGCCGCCAGCATCGTCGGCACGGCGAGGAAGAACGAGAATTCGGTCGCCGCCGCCCGGCCGCAGCCCAGCAGCAGCGAACCCATGATGGTTGCACCCGATCGGGAGACGCCCGGGCGTGATCTGGTTGACGTGCTGCACCCTCGGCTCGGGATGCCAGCGCTCGATGGCGAGGATGGCGAACCCGCCCACCACCAGCATTACCGAAACCACCCAGGGGGAAAACAGCACCGCCTTGATGTAGCTGTGGGCCATGACGCCGATCACCATCGCCGGCAGGAAGCCCAGCAGGATGTTGACGACGAACCGCTGCGACTCGGTGTCGTTCACCAGGCCGGCCGCGACATGGATGAAGCGGTGCCGGTACATCCAGCAGATGGCAAGGATGGCGCCGAACTGGATGGCGATCTCGAACACCCGGCCGGGAGGGCCCTGAAAGCCCAGCAGGTCGACGAGCAGGATCAGGTGGCCGGTCGAGGAGACGGGGATGAACTCGGTCAGACCCTCGACGATGCCGAGCAGCGCTGCGGTGAGAAGCGAGACGGGATCCACGGGCGATCCTCCGGGCTTTCGGGCCTGCGGCACACGTGCGGTTGCCGGAAGGCTGCGATCGTTGGGGGGCCCGGGCGCGACAGTGCCCGGGCGGGCGGCCGAATGCCATGCTGGCGTGGGTCGGGTAAAGAAACGGTTGCCTCGGGCGGGCGACCTTGTAAATTCCGCCGCAAGGTCCGATGTTGTCCGGGCGCGAGGTGGAGTAGCCCGCCCGCCGACGTGCGTCAAGCGTCGGTTGTGGCTGTTCGCGAAGGCGCGCCGGCCGTTGATCGGCACCAAAAAAAAGACAAGCGGACTCCGGGATCTGCGACGGGCGACGGGCGAGAGGAGACGGGCGACCACGACGTAGGATGCGCCAGATGAGAGACTGTGCTCTGCCGCCGAAGCAGGGGCTTTACGACCCGCAGAATGAACATGATGCCTGTGGTTTCGGGTTTCTTGCGCACATAAAGAACCGCAAGAGCCACGATATCGTGCGTCAAGGGCTGGGGATTCTGTGCAATCTCCGCCACCGTGGTGCCGTGGGTGCCGATCCGCTTGCCGGCGACGGCGCGGGCATCCTGATTCAAATCCCGGACGCCTTCCTGCGCGAAGAGTGTGCGGCGCTCGGCATCGACCTGCCCGAGCCCGGCACCTACGGTGTCGGCATGGTGTTCCTGCCGCGCGACGAGGCGACCCGGCAGGCAAGCATCGATGCCATTGCGCGGGTCATCCCCGAAGAAGGGCAGGTTCTGCTCGGCTGGCGGGACGTTCCCACCGACAATTCGGTGCTGGGGTTCAGCGTCAAGCCGATCGAGCCGGTGATCCGGCAGTTCTTCGTCGCGCGTGGTGCTGGGACGCCCAGCATGGCAGCGTTCCAACGCAAGCTCTTTGTCATCCGCAAGCAGTCGCATCACGCGATCTGGGACAAGGGCATCCCGGACTCCGACCAGTTCTACATCCCCTCGCTGTCAGCGCGGACGATGGTCTACAAGGGGATGATCCTGGCCGAGAACCTGTCGAACTATTACCTGGATCTGCAGGACACGCGGCTGGTCTCAGCACTGGCGCTGGTGCATCAGCGGTTTTCCACCAATACCTTCCCGTCGTGGAAGCTGGCGCACCCATTCCGCTTTCTCTGCCACAACGGCGAGATCAATACCCTGCGCGGCAACATCAACTGGATGGCGGCGCGCAAGGCGACGATGAAGTCGGCGCTGCTGGGCGAGGACCTGGACAAGCTGTGGCCGCTGATCGGCGACGGCGCGTCGGACTCGGCGACCTTCGACAACGCGCTCGAGTTGCTGCTGGCCGGCGGGTATTCGCTGCCGCACGCGATGATGATGATGGTCCCCGAGGCGTGGGACGACAACCCGCTGATGGACGACAACCGCCGTGCCTTCTATGAGTACCACGCGGCGCTGATGGAGCCGTGGGACGGGCCGGCGGCGGTCGCGTTCACCGACGGCCGGATGATCGGCGCCACGCTCGACCGTAACGGGCTCCGGCCCGCGCGCTATATCATCACCGACGACGACCTGTGCGTGATGTCGTCGGAATCGGGCGTGCTGCCGGTCCCGGACGAGAAGATCGTCAAGAAGTGGCGGCTGCAGCCGGGCAAGATGTTCCTCATCGACCTGGAGCAGGGCCGCATCATCGACGACGCGGAGCTGAAGGAGCAGCTGGCGGCGGCGAAGCCCTACCAGCAGTGGCTGGATGCGACGCAGATCTGGGTGGACAAGCTGCCGGCGGAAGTCGGGCCGATGACGCCCGATCCGCAGACGCTGCTCGATCAGCAGCAGGCGTTCGGCTACACCCAGGAGGACATCCGGTTCTTCCTGCAGCCGATGGGCATGACGGGTGAGGACCCGGTCGGCTCGATGGGCCGCGACACGCCGCTGGCGGTGCTCTCCGACCGGCCGAAGATGCTGTACGACTACTTCAAGCAGTGCTTCGCGCAGGTCACGAACCCGCCGATCGACCCGATCCGCGAAGAACTCGTAATGTCGCTGGTCTCGCTGATCGGCCCACGCCCGAACCTGCTCGAACCGCAGGGGGCGGCCGGCCACAAGCGCCTCGAGGTGCGGACGCCGATCCTCTCGAACGTCGACCTGGAGCGGGTGCGGCGGATCGAGAACCACGTCGACAACGCGTTCCGTACCTACACGCTGGATATTACCTTTCCGGCCAAGGACGGTGCCGAGGGGATGGACGTGGCGCTGGCGAAGATCTTCGCCCGTGCCAACCGGGTGGTGCACGAGGGCTACAACATCATCATCCTCTCCGATCGTGCCATCGGTGCCGACCGAATCGCCATCCCGGCACTGCTCGCCACCGCGGGCGTGCATCACTACCTGATCCGCGAGGGGCTGCGGACGTCCGTGGGGCTCGTGGTGGAGACGGGCGAGGCGCGGCAGGTGCACGACTTCTGCCTGCTCGCCGGCTACGGCGCCGAGGCGATCAACCCGTACTTGGCGTTCGACACGCTCTCCAACCTGCGGTCCGAAATGCAGCAGGACCTGAGCGAGGCGGAGGTCCACAAGCGCTACATCAAGGCGGTCTCCAAGGGCATCCTCAAGGTGATGTCGAAGATGGGGATCTCGACCTATCAGTCGTACTGTGGGGCGCAGATCTTCGACGCCATCGGGCTGAACCGGAGCTTCATCGATACCTATTTCACCGGCACGCGGACGCCGGTGGAGGGCGTGGGCCTGCCGGAAATCGCCACCGAGACGATGCGCCGGCACCAGCTGGCCTACGGCGCCGCACCCGTGCTGAAGAATGCGCTCGACGTGGGCGGCGAAATCCAGTTCCGGCTGCGCGGCGAGGAGCATCTGTGGACGCCGGAGACGATCGGGCTGCTGCAGCACGCGACGCGTTCGGGCGACTACGCCAAGTTCAAGGCGTTCACCCGCAAGGTGAACGACCAGCAGAAGAAGCTGAAGAACCTGCGTGGCCTGTTCGAGCTGAAGAAGGCGGACCAGCCGGTGCCGCTCGAGGAGGTGGAATCCGCCGCGTCGATCGTCCGCCGCTTCGCGACCGGCGCGATGTCGTTCGGATCGATCTCGTGGGAAGCGCACACCACGCTGGCGATTGCGATGAACCGGCTCGGCGGCAAGTCGAACACCGGCGAAGGCGGCGAGGAGAGCTCGCGCTTCACGCCGATGCCGAACGGCGACTCGATGCGCTCGGCGATCAAGCAGGTGGCTTCGGGACGCTTCGGCGTGACCGCGGAATACCTGGTCAATGCCGATGACCTGCAGATCAAGGTCGCCCAGGGTGCCAAGCCCGGTGAGGGCGGGCAGCTGCCGGGACACAAGGTGGACGAATGGATCGCCAAGGTGCGCCACTCGACGCCGGGTGTCGGCCTGATTTCGCCGCCGCCGCACCACGACATCTACTCGATCGAAGATCTGGCGCAGCTGATCTACGACCTGAAGAACGTCAATCCGGCGGCGCGGGTCAGCGTCAAGCTGGTCTCCGAAGTGGGCGTGGGCACGATTGCCGCGGGCGTCTCCAAGGCGCACGCCGACCATGTCACCATCTCCGGCTTCGAAGGCGGGACAGGTGCCAGCCCGGTCACGTCGATCCATCATGCGGGCCTGCCCTGGGAAGTGGGGCTCGCGGAAACGCACCAGACCCTGGTGCTCAACAACCTGCGCGGGCGTATCGCGGTGCAGGTGGACGGCGGGTTCCGCACCGGTCGTGACGTGGTGGTGGGCGCGCTGCTGGGAGCGGACGAGTTCGGCTTCGCCACCGCGGCGCTGATCACCGCCGGCTGCATCATGATGCGCAAGTGCCACCTGAACACCTGTCCGGTGGGCGTGGCGACCCAGGACCCGGAACTGCGCAAGCGGTTCACCGGCGAGCCGGAGCACGTGGTCAACTTCATGAGCTTCATCGCCGAGGAAGTGCGCGAGATCATGGCCGAGATGGGCTTCCGCAGCATCGAGGAGATGATCGGACGCTCCGACCTGCTGGAAGTACGGGCCGCCATCGAGCACTGGAAGGCGAAGGGCCTGGACTTCACCCGCATGTTCCACCAGCCCGACGTCGGCCCGGAGATCGCCCGCTATAACTGCCAGAAGCAGGACCACGACCTCGACGCGGTGCTGGACCGGCAGTTGATCGAGCAGGCGCGCGAGGCGATCGAAACCCGCAAGGCGGTGCGCATCGAGACACCGGTGCGCAACACCAACCGCATCGTCGGCGGCATGCTGTCCGGTGAAGTGGCGAAGCGCCATGGCAACCAGGGACTGCCGGACGACACCATCTGGATCAAGTGCACCGGCACGGCGGGGCAGAGCTTCGGCGCCTTCCTCGCCCGTGGCGTGACGCTGGAGCTGGAGGGCGATGCCAACGACTACGTCGGCAAGGGCCTGTCGGGCGGTCGGCTGATCGTCTATCCGCCGAAGAACAGCAAGTTCGATCCGCACCACAACATCATCATCGGCAACACGGTGCTGTATGGTGCGACGGACGGCGAGGCGTTCTTCCGTGGCGTCGCCGGCGAGCGGTTCGGCGTCCGCAATTCGGGCGTCTTCGCCGTCGTCGAAGGCGTGGGCGACCATGGGTGCGAGTACATGACCGGCGGCTGCGTGGTCGTCATCGGCGATACCGGTCGGAACTTCGCCGCCGGCATGAGCGGCGGCGTCGCCTATGTACTCGACGAGGACGGCACGTTCGAAAAGCGCTGCAATCTGTCGATGGTCTCGCTGGAAGCGATCGCCGACGAGGACGAACGGCTGGAGGAGCTCTACCACCAGGGTGGCGACCTGGAGACGCACGGTCGGGTCGAGATCATGCGCGACATGGGTCGCTACGATGCGCAGCGCCTGTATACGATGATCGACAACCATCGCCGGTATACCGGCAGCCGTCGGGCGACCTCCATCCTGGAGCACTGGAACGACTACGTGGGCAAGTTCGTCAAGGTGATGCCGGTGGACTACCGGCGCGCGCTGGAGCAGATGCAGGCACGCTGGCGGCCGACCGAGCGCCAGAGCATCAGCGTCGCGGTGGGAATGTAGCCATGGGCAAGCCCACCGGATTCAAGGAGATCACCCGGCGCGACCGGCCCTATGAGCCGATCAGCCAGCGGGTGCGGCACTGGCGGGAGTTCGTCCTGCCGCTGCCGGAGCCCGAGCTGAGCAAGCAGGGTGCCCGCTGCATGGACTGCGGCATCCCGTTCTGCCACTCCGGCTGCCCGGTCAACAACATCATCCCGGACTGGAACGACCTGGTCTTCCGCGGTTCCTGGCGGGAGGCGCTGGACGTTCTGCACTCTACCAACAACTTCCCGGAGTTCACCGGCCGGGTCTGCCCGGCGCCGTGCGAGGCGTCGTGCACGCTGAACATCGTCGACCAGCCGGTGACCATCAAGTCGATCGAGTGCGCGATCATCGACAAGGCCTGGGAGGAAGGCTGGGTGCGCCCGCAGATCCCGAAGCACCGTACCGGCAAGCGGGTGGCGGTGGTCGGATCCGGTCCGGCCGGCCTCGCCTGCGCCCAGCAACTGGCGCGCGCCGGGCACGCGGTGGTCGTCTACGAGAAGCGGGACCGGATCGGCGGGCTGCTGCGCTACGGCATCCCCGACTTCAAGATGGAAAAGCACCTGATCGACCGGCGAATGGCGCAGATGCAGGCGGAAGGGGTGGAGTTCCGCCCCAACAGTCATGTGGGCGGCAACGTGCCGGTGCGCCTGCTGCTGGACGAGTATGATGCGCTGGTGCTGGCCGGAGGTGCGGAGGCGCCGCGCGACCTGAGTGTCTCCGGGCGCGAGTTCGACGGCATCCATTTCGCCATGGACTTCCTCACCCAGCAGAATGCGCGCGTCGCCGGTCGGCCGGTGGCCGAGGAGCGGGCGATCCTCGCGACCGGCAAGCACGTCGTGGTCATCGGCGGCGGCGACACCGGTTCGGACTGCGTCGGCACCTCGATCCGGCAGGGCGCCAAGTCCGTCACCCAGCTGGAGATCATGCCGCGGCCGCCCGAGAAGGAAGACAAGGCGCTGACCTGGCCGCACTGGCCGCTGAAGCTGCGGACCTCCACCTCGCAGGAGGAGGGCTGTGAGCGCGACTGGGCCGTTTCCACCCGCAGGGCGACCGGCAACGGACGGGTCGAAGCGCTCGAGCTGGTGCGGGTCGAGTGGGTGAAGGACGACCGCGGCGGCTGGCAACTGAAGGAGATGGACGATAGCGTGTTCACCATCCCGGCCGACCTGGTGCTGCTGGCGATGGGCTTCGTGCATCCGGTGCACGACGCGCTGGTCCAGGAGACCGGCGTCGAACTTGATCCGCGTGGCAACGTCAAGGCCGACACCGAAGCCGATCACGGCTCGTACCAGACCAACATCCCGAACGTCTTCACCGCCGGCGACATGCGGCGCGGCCAGTCGCTGGTGGTCTGGGCGATCCGCGAGGGCCGGCAGTGCGCCCGCTCGGTGGACCAGTTCCTGATGGGGTATTCGGAACTGCCGCGGTAGAGGCGGCGTGAAGTGCTGCACCGAGTGGAACAGGCGATATTCGGACGGAGCGAGCGAGGATGATCGTCTACAACATGAAGTGCGCCGGCGGGCACACCTACGAAGGCTGGTTTGCCTCGTCGGCCGAATACGAGGCGAAGGCGGCAGCGCACGAGCTTGCCTGCCCGGAGTGCGGCGACACGCACGTCGAGAAGGGCTTGTCGGCGCCGCGCGTCAACGGCTCCGCCGCGGCGGAGCCGGCTATCGGCCCCTGTGGCATGCCGTGCGGCAGCGCCGGCGGCGGCATGTGCGGAATGGGCGGCTGAGACGGCGGGTTCTCGAAGTCCTGCGATGTCGCGGCTGATGCCTGGCGCTTCACGTCTCTGGCTGTTTCTCGGCGCGCTCAACGGTCTGATCTCCGTCGCTGCCGGCGCCTACGGGCGGCATGGGGCGCTGGAGCCGGCCGGGCGCGAGATGTTCACGATCGCCTCCCAGTACCAGATGGCGCATGGACTGGCCCTGCTGGTCGTCGCCTGGCTGGCGTCACGAGAGCCGGCCGGGCGCCGGCTGAGCGTGAGCACCGTCGCCGGTGCCGGCTTCGCGCTCGGCATCGTGCTGTTCTGCGGTTCGCTCTACGCCTTCGGGGTCACCGGGCTGGTGCCGGTGACGGGGGCGGCGCCGGCCGGCGGCTGGCTGATGATGGCCGGCTGGCTGGCGCTGATGTGGGCCGCCGTCCGCGGCGCCGGGCCCGCTCCGTAACACGGCCGGCACGGCCATCCGCACCGTTCACGGTACATGGCACGGTTCGTGCGAAGCATGGTCCGGCACTTTGCGTGCTCGGAGGCCCCATGGAAACGTCCATCCTCGCCTATCGCCAGATCCCGACGCGGCCCGCGCAGGCCGCGGACACCCGGGCCAGCCGCTCCGCGCAACCCCCGGCGGCTGGGCAGGCCGCGGCGACCGCCTTGCCGGGAAAGGACGCCGCTGAGGACGACGAGTTCGGTTTCCTCGACGTGCTCTCGATGCTCAACCCCCTGCAGTATTTGCCGGTGGTCGGCTCGATTTACCGGTCTGTGACCGGCGACAAAATTCCGGAGACGGTGCGCACGGTCGGCTCGCTCGTTGTCAGCGGGCTGCTGGGCGGTGTGGTCGGCGTCGCGATCAGCGCTGCGTCCACCGCCCTGCAGAAGCTGGTCGGCTTCGATCCGGACGAGATGGCGCAGGAGGCACTGGTCAGCCTCGGCCTCGCCGATGACCCGAACGCACAGGCTCCGGTCGCTGCCGCCCAGCCCCGCGAAGAGATCGCCGCGACGCCGTCGAAACTGCGGTCGCGCGCGCACCGCGCAGCGTACCGGCTTCCGGTCGAGGGGACATCCTCGCGGGCGCAAGGCGTTTACGTCCACGCCGGCGAACACGTTACCCGGCGGCGGCTGGCGACGGCCGCCTATGCGCGCGGCAGCCTGGCATGCGAACTGCCGCTGGGCGGCACGACCCTCCTGGATTGCTCCGCCTGAGCAGGGCCGCCTGAGCAGGGCCGCCTGAGCAGGGCCGCCCGCGCGGCCCGTGTCCGGCGCGCAGGCATCCCCTGCAGAGAGGGTCTGCCCAGGTTGCGCCGAAAGAAAAAGGCCGGCGCATGCGCCGGCCTTTCCATGATGCGTGGAGCGTATCGGAACGACCGTTATCCGGCCATGCTCCAAACCTGCGGAGCTGCTCCGGCCCGCTCTTCGAGGGCCTTGCGCTGCGCTTCCAGTTCCGGCGGCAGGTGGTTGCCGAAGGTCGCGAAGTAGGTCTTGATCTCCGCCGCCTCGGCCAGCGCGCCGTCGCGGCTGATGTTCATGATGTTCAGGTACTTGTCCTTCGAGAAGTCGAGACCGGCCCAGGTCATCTCCTCGTAGGTGGGCATCATGCCGAACGGGCTCTCGACCGCGCCCGCCTTGCCGCGCACCCGGTCGACGATCCACTTCAGGACGCGCATGTTCTGACCATAGCCCGGCCAGATGAACTTGCCGTTCTCGTCCTTGCGGAACCAGTTGGTGCGGAAGATCTTCGGCAGCTTGATGTCGGTCCGGGTGCCCATCTTCACCCAGTGACCCCAGTAATCGGCCATGTTGTAGCCGATGAACGGCAGCATCGCGAACGGGTCACGCCGGATCGCCGCCTGGCCGATGGCGGCCGCGGTCGCCTCGGAGCCCATGGTCGCGGCCATGAACACGCCGTGGTTCCAGTCGCGGGCCTCGTAGACCAGCGGGAAGGTCTTCGACAGCCGGCCGCCGAACAGGAACGCCGAGATCGGCACGCCCGCGGGGTCTTCCCACGCCGGGTCGATCGTCGGGCACTGACCGGCCGGGGCGGTGAAGCGGGCGTTCGGGTGCGCGCCCGGGGTGCCGGACTCCGGCGTCCACTCGTTGCCCTTCCAGTCGATGCCGTGCTTCGGCGCCGGGCCCTTGCCTTCCCACCACACGTCGCCGTCGTCGGTCAGCACGACGTTGGTGTAGATGCAGTTGCCGGGCTTCATCGTGTCCATGGCCATCGGGTTGGAGTCGTACGATGTGCCCGGGGCGACGCCGAAGAAGCCGTATTCGGGGTTGATGGCACGCAGCGTGCCGTCCGGTCCCGGCTTGATCCAGGCGATGTCGTCGCCGACGGTGTACGCCTTCCAGCCCTCGAAGCCGTCCGGCGGCAGGATCATGGCCAGGTTGGTCTTGCCGCAGGCCGACGGGAAGGCGGCGGCGACGTAGGTCTTCTCGCCCTGCGGCGACTCCAGACCCAGGATCAGCATGTGTTCGGCGAGCCAGCCCTCGTCGCGCGCCATCGTCGACGCGATCCGCAGCGCCAGGCACTTCTTGCCGAGCAGCGCATTGCCGCCGTAGCCGGAGCCGTACGACCAGATCTCGCGGGTATCCGGGAAGTGGCAGATGTACTTGCGCGCGATGTCCGGCTCGCACGGCCAAGCCACGTCCTGCTGGCCCGGCTGCAGCGGTGCTCCGACCGAGTGCACGCACGGGATGAAGTCGCCATCACCCAGAACGTCCAGCACCGCCTGACCCATGCGCGTCATGATCTTCATGTTGACGACGACGTAGGCGCTGTCGGTGATCTGCACGCCGATCTTGGCGATCGGCGAGCCCAGCGGGCCCATGCTGAACGGAATGACGTAGAGGGTGCGACCCTTCATGCAGCCGTCGTACTGGCTGCGAAGGATGCCCTTCATCTTCTCCGCGTCTTCCCAGTTGTTGGTCGGCCCGGCCTCTTCCTTGGTCTTGGAGCAGATGTAGGTCCGGTCCTCGACGCGAGCGACGTCGGACGGATGCGAACGCGCCAGGAAGCTGTTCGGGTGCTTCTCCGGGTTCAGGCGGGTAAACGTGCCGCCCTGCACCATCTCTTCGCACAGTGCGTCATATTCGGCTTGCGAACCGTCTGCCCAGTGCACCTTGTCCGGCTTGCACAGGGCAACCCATTCGTCCACCCACGCCAACAGTTTGGCGTTCTTCGTACGGTCCCGTCCGGTAGCTGACATGATGGAGTCCCTCGCAGCAGTTGGATGACCGACGCCCCTGCCGGCAGACAAGCCTCATGGCGGCGATCGGCGGAAGAAAGCGCAAAATATCCGGGATTACCCCGAATTTTTTGGTTTGAACGCACCCTAAATTAAGCATTTCCGTGGGCCTTTCAAGCAAAAGCACAAGCGCGGATGCGAGGCGTTTGCGGCCGATCGAGGTGTTCGCCTGGCGCGACATGACGTCGGGGCGGGAGCGCGCACTCGGCGCGACCGCGGTGGCATGCGGTCCGAGGTTGCGGGAGGCGCGAGCAGCGATGCCGCACAACCATAGACTGCGGACCGGCCGTTGGGGCGAGTGAAAAATGCGCTAAAAAGGGCATCCAATTTACGGCACTCTTGTTGTTGCAGCGCAGTTGTTCTACTATATGAAGTGCCAATAACTAAAGTTTCTCTTGATGGGCGCGGAAACGCATGAAATGTACGGCGAATCCGCGCAAGGGGGATGCGGGTCGCGTGGGACGGTTTGCAGCACATTTCCACGGCTTATTGTTTGTACTTCCCCCCAGAGGTGAATAGCCAGCAACCGGCACGGCGGGCCCGGCCCGAAGGTCAGTCCGTGCGTGCGGCAGAGACGACGGGGGACAAACATGCCGACGATTTATGGAACCAGTGGCAGCGATCGTATCACCAATTCGTTCTCGTTCAGTAACCCTACGATCTTCATTCCCAGCGTGAACAACAATACCGTCTACGCCGGTGATGGATCCGACTCGATTTACATGGTCGGTAGCGGCCATGCCGTCTACGGTGGTAGCTCGTACGACTATTTTTATGTTTATTCGACGCTCAGCCTGTGGGAGGGAGAGGACGGCAACGATACCATCTATGGATATGCCGGTTCGAATACTCTACGCGGCGGTGCCGGTGCGGATTACATCAGTCTAGAGTCCAGTTACAACAATGTCAGCGGTGGCGCAGGCGCGGATACAATAAATCTCAGTTATTATTCCAACTATAATACGATTGCAGGAGATGACGGGTCGGATACGATATATTGTTATGGGGACGCTAATACGGTTCTCGGCGGGGCCGATAGTGATTATATCTACATCTATCCCGATGCCTACTACAACCTGTTCGACGGCGGCACTGGCAACGATTCCATTTATGCCTACGGTCACTACAACACGATCAACGGTGGAGAGGGAAACGACTACATTTATATCGCCTACCTGGATGATTACAACACTGTCGACGGCGGCATCGGTAATGATACGATTTACGCCTATAACGCCAATAACACCATTGGCGGCGGTGCCGATAACGACGTTATTTACATTAACTATACAAATCAAATAGTGAGCGGTGACGAAGGTAACGATTTTATCAGTAATACGTCAGGATATTATCTTAATTACAGTACATTGCTCGGCGGGGCCGGGAACGACAGCATCGGCGGCAACGGCAGCTATGTCTCCATCGACGGTGGTGAGGGCAACGACCTGATCGGCATTACGCTCTACTCCTCGTCGACATTCGTCGGTGGGGCAGGGGACGATGTCTTCTATTTCGAGGGCAGCAGCCCCAGGAACTATACCTCGCGCCAGGTCGGCGGCTCCGGTCACGACTCCTACGTCGTCGACGATGGCTACGATACCATCATCGAAAATCCCGATGAGGGCACCGACACCGTCGAGTGTATCGTCAAGACCTACACGTTGGCAGCACACGTCGAACGGCTCGTGTATTCACCGCGGAGCACCGGCGACCTGGGCACGTCGGTGAATTTCTCCGGCAATTCCCAGAATAACGAAATTCTGGTGGATTACGTTCGCTACAGCACCATCAGCGGCGGTGCCGGCGACGACCGCATCGTCGTCTCCGGCTGGAACGGGGGCGGCGACAACACCGTCTTCGGCAACGACGGCAACGACACGCTGATCGGCGGTTCGTGGAACGACGTGCTCGACGGTCAGGCGGGCAACGACGTGATCGACGGCGGTGGCGGTCGCAACTGGCTCTACGGCGACACCGGCGACGACACCATCACCGGCGGCGACGCCGACGACACCATCGACGGTGCCTCCGGCACCGACCGTCTCGTCCTGCAGCTCTCGCAGGCCCGCTACGACACCTTGACCGCGGCACAACGGACCCTGCTCCGCGACTACCTGATCGATCCGACGGGGAAGACGCTCACCATTGCCGGCCAGTTCATCGCCAGGAACTTCGAGAGCGCGCAGGCCTTCATCGACGGTACCGAGCTCAACATCAACTCGGTGACGCTGACCGACGGGGCGGATACGTTCACCGGAGGGGCCAACGCCGAGACGATCTATGCGCTGAACGGCAACGACTCGGTGCGTGGCGGCGGGAACGCCGACGTTATCCTGGGCGATGCCGGAGCCGATACGCTCTACGGCGACCTCGGCAGCGATACGGTCGGCGGCGGAGCCGGTGACGACCTGCTGGACGGTGGCGGCGATGATGACCGGCTGACCGGCGGCGAGGGCAGCGATACGCTCTCCGGCCAGGCCGGTGCCGACGAACTCGCCGGTGACGGCGGTGACGACGTGCTGTTCGGCGGCGACGACGACGACAGCGTTGCCGGCGGTGACGGATCGGACAGCGTTTTCGGCGGGGCGGGCAACGATACACTGGACGGCGGCGACGGCGACGACACGGTGGATGGCGGTGCCGGCATCGACACCGTCCAGCTGGCGGCGATCGGTGGGCGCGCCGACCTGACCGCCGGCACGCACGTCAGCGGCGGGATTACCGACACGCTGATCGGCATCGAGCACGCTCTCGGCACCGACGTCGACGAGGAGATCGTCGGCAACGCCGGCGCCAACGCGCTTTTTGGGTTCGGCGGCAAGGACTCGCTGTTCGGCCTGGACGGCAACGATACTCTGCTGGGCGGCGACGGCGACGACCTGATCAACGGCGGCCTCGGCCTCGATTCCATGGATGGCGGCGACGGGGCGGACACCGTCGGTTTCGCGTTCACCACGCTGGGCGGCACCATCGATCTCGCTGCCGGCACCGCCACCATCGGCGGCGTCGCCGAGACACTGGTGAACTTCGAGAACGCCGTGGGTTCGCGCGGTGCGAACACGATGATCGGCAGCAGCATCGGCAACCTCCTGAACGGCGAGGTGGGCAACGACACCATTTCCGGCGAGGGTGGCGACGATACGATCTTGGGCGGTGCCGGCCTGGATAATCTCTCGGGCGGCGTCGGCAACGACAGCCTCGATGGCGGTGTCGGCAACGACACGCTTTCCGGTGGTGCCGGCAACGACACCCTGATCGGCGGCGCCGGTATCGATACCGTCGTCCTCGAAGCGCTCGGCGGCCGTGCCGACCTGACCGCGGGCACGCACGCCAGCGGCGGTACGACGGTTACCCTGTCCGGCATCGAGAACGTCGTCGGGTCCTCGGCCGCAGAGGAGATCGTCGGCGACGCCAACGCCAACCGGCTGGAGGGCCGCGCCGGCAACGACTCGCTGTTCGGCCTGGACGGCAACGACACGCTGCTGGGTGGCGACGGCGACGACCTGGTCAACGGCGGGTTGGGCCTCGATGTCCTCGACGGTGGGGCGGGGATCGACACGGTCGGCTTCTCGTTCACCAGCGATGCCGGCAGCATCGATCTCTCCACCGGCCAGGCGGTGCTGGGCGCGGTGACCGAGACGTTGCTGGGTTTCGAGAACGTGGTGGGTTCGACCGGCGCGAATACCATTACCGGCACCGACATCGGCAACCGGCTCGACGGCGGCGCCGGCAGTGACACCCTGTTCGGGCTCGGCGGCGACGACGTGCTGGTCGGCGGCGCGGCCGGCGACCTGGTGCTGGGAGCGGCGGGCAACGACACGCTCGACGGCGGGCTCGACAACGATACCCTCGACGGCGGCGACGGCACCGACAGCCTGGACGGCGGCGCCGGGATCGATACGGTGATCCTCTCGGCCATCGGCGGTCGTGCCGACCTGGCGGCGGGCACGCACGTGAGCGGCGCCATTACCGAAATCATCCTCAACTTCGAGAACGCAACCGGCTCCGCCGTGGCGGAGGAGATCGTCGGCACCACCGGCGCCAACCGGCTGGAGGGGCAGGGTGGCAACGACTCGCTGTTCGGGCTGGACGGCAACGACACGCTGCTGGGCGGCGACGGCGACGACCTGGTCAACGGCGGGTTGGGCGTCGATGTCCTCGACGGCGGTGCCGGCAGCGACACGGTCGGCTTCTCCGGCATCGCCGATGGCGGAAGCATCAACCTCACGACGGGATCGGCAGTGATCGGCGGGATAGCGGAAACGCTGATCGGTTTCGAGAATGCCGTGGGATCGTACGGAGACAACGTCATCACCGGCACCGCCGGGCTCAACCGGCTCGACGGCGGCGCGGGCAACGACAGCCTGATCGGATTGGGCGGCGCGGATACACTGCTGGGCGCGGCCGGCAACGACACGCTGGTCGGCGGCTTCGGCGCCGACAGCCTGACCGGCGGCGTCGGCGCGGACGTCTTCGACTACGACGCGATCGGCGACTCCGCGCCTGCGACGCGCGACACCATCGCCGGCTTCGATGGCGTGGGCGTGGCCGCCGGCGACCGGATCGATCTCTCCACCATCGACGCCAACGGCGCCGCTGCCGGCGATCCGGCATTCGTGCTGATCGCCAGCGGTGCCGCCTTCACCCTCGCGGGCCAGGTGCGCGTCGTCGCCTCGGGAACGGACAGCCTGGTGCAGGTGAACACCGATCTCGATGCCGCGGCCGAGATGGAAATCCTCATCCAGGACGGCGCCGTGCTGGCCACCCAGTACGCCGCGCTCGACTTCATCCTCTGATCCCAATTTTCGAACCCATCGGGGGGGGCGTGGCCGTGCGCTGCGCCCCCTATTCTCTTTTATGTCGCCCGTCTGCCGAGGGCCGGTGTTGCCACATATAGGTTATTAAAACGCCAGCAGGCTGTGAGCGTAGTCGCAAAATTCACCTATATGGTGTAATCTGGCAATGCTCCCAGGGAGCAACTGCGGATTGCGATCGCCCGGCGGGGAGTGACCTCGAACACCGACAATGGTTCTCGTTCGTGATTTGAAGGTGTCGGGCAACGTCCGTGGCGGCGGCGCCGACTCGAGTGGAAGGGCAACGATGGTCTCACCGAATTCCGGCAGCGACGTCAGCGATGTGGATGCAACCGGGGATGTGCGCATCGATGCGCTCCTCTATGGCGTGAAGTGGGGTGGCGAAGCGGGGTCGGGCGCCGATCTCACGTTCAGCTTCCCCCGCGCCGGCAGCACCTGGGCTGCCAACTACGGCGAGGGCGAGCCCACCTGGTCCGGCTACGGCGCCCTCACCGCCGACCAGCAGGCCTGGTTCCACAGCGCGTTGAACACGTGGGCGGAGGTGGCCGACATCACCTTCACCGAGGTGACGGAGACGTCGGGAAACGTGGGGGACATCCGGGCCGCGTTTTCGCTGCTGCCCGCCTCTGCCTACGCCTGGAGCTACTTTCCGGTGGACCTGCCGGAGGGCGGTGACGTCTGGCTGAATTCGGGCTACACGTGGCCGCTGGGCGAGGGCAGCTACGCGTATGCGACGCTGATCCACGAACTCGGGCACGCGCTGGGTCTGAAGCATTCGTTCGAGGACGGCGTGACGCTGCCGGCGGATCAGGACTCCGACCGCTACTCGATCATGTCGTACACCTTCCATGACGGCGTCGACGTCTCACCCTCGACGCCGATGCTCTACGACCTCCTCGCCATCCAGAACCTCTACGGGGCCAACTGGACCACCCGGGCGGGCGACACCGTCTACGCCTTCGATCCCGCCACGCTCGCCTTCAAAACCATCTGGGACGGCGGCGGCGAGGATTGGATCGACGCCGCGCAGCAGACGCGCGCGGTGCGCATCGACCTGCGTGCGGGCGCCTTCAGCTCGATCGGCGTGAAATCGGACGGCAGCCTCGCCAGCGACAACGTGGCGATCGCCTTCGGTGTGGTGATCGAGAATGCGGCCGGCGGGGATGGTGACGACTGGATCGTCGGCAACGGCGCCCGCAACACGCTCGCCGGTGGCGACGGCACGGATTCCCTGTTCGGGGGCAACGGTGGCGATAGCCTGCACGGGGACGACGGCGACGACAGCCTCAACGGCGGCAACGGCAACGATACGATCGACGGCGGTTCGGGCGCGGACACCATGGTGGGCGGTGCCGGCAACGACCGGTTCTCCGTCGATGCGGCCGCCGATGTGGTGGTCGAGAGGGCGGGCAACGGCCTCGACTGGGTGGAGAGCACCGTCTCGCACACGCTGCGCGCCAACGTCGAGAACCTCACCCTGCTGGGCGTCGCCACGGAGGGCACCGGCAACGGGATTGCCAACGCGATCTTCGGTACCGACAAGGCGAACGTCCTCTCCGGCGGCGCCGGTGCCGACACCCTGCACGGCGAGGACGGCAACGACACGCTGCTGGGCGGCGATGACGGCGACGTGATCTACGGCGGTGACGACGAGGATTCGCTGGCCGGCGCCGGTGGCGACGATTCCCTGTTCGGCGAGGACGGCCGGGATACCCTGTGGGGCAGCGACGGCCGCGACCGGCTGGCCGGCGGCGACGGCGACGACGTGCTCGACGGCGGCCGCGACGACGACCGGCTGGATGGTGGCACCGGGGATGACGAGTTGGGGGGCGGCACCGGCAACGACACGCTGGACGGTGGGGGCGGCGACGACCTGCTGACCGGCGGTGGTGGGGCGGACACCTACCTGTTCCGGACGCTGTTCGACGGAATCGCCGAGACCGATACCGTCATCGGCTATTGGGAGCTCGCGGGCGACGTGGTCGACCTGCCGCAAGCAACCGCGAGCGTGCTGGCGGAAGCCCTGGTGGGCGGCGTCTGGCAGATCACGCTGCTGGGCGACGGCGACGTCATCCGCTTCGAGGGCATCGTTGATGCCGGGACGACGGGCACCATCCTCGACGACCTCGTGTTCACCTGAGCGCCGAGGGCAGGGGCGAACCCGCGGGCGACATCTGCCGGAAACGGGCGAGGCGGACGCCGGCTGCGGCCAGGTCGTCCGCAAAACGCTCCGAGGCCAGGTAGTCGTACTCGACGCGCCGCTGCTCGGTGACCGGGTCGATGGCGCGCAGCCGGGCATCGACGAAGCCCGGGTGACACATCACCAGCGGCCGGTCGCCGGCGCCGGCGAGGAACCGGCGCATCAGCGGGCCGAAGGGCACCCGGGGATCGAAGCCGTGTATGCCGCGGAAGCTGTCGTTGCCGGCGAGGCCCCGCCGGCCCGCCTCCCGGCGCAGCGGCCGTGACAGCGCGGCCAGCAGCAGCGCCTTGCCCACTGCGACGCGCCGGCGGACGACCGCAGCCGGCGGCTCCCAGCAGATGCGCAGGTAGGGCCGCGCATCGGCGGTGCAGCCGGCGAGCCGGGCGCACAGCGCGTCCCGCACCACCGGCAGCAGGTGGACGTGCAGGTGACCGTCGACGAAGTCGGGCGGTCGGCCGCGGGCGTCGACGAACGCCTGCCACTGCCGGCCGATCTCGGCGTCGATCTCGCCCGCGATGCCGTCATCGGCGAGGCGCCCGGCGAGTGCGAGCGCCAGCAGCCGGTCGCGTCCGGGCAGCCGGCCGTCCGGAGCGAGCCGCGGCAGGCGACCCAGCGGCGTCTGGTCGGTCAGCGTCAGGTGCAGACCCACATCGCAGCGCGCCGCCACCGACGCCAGGCCGGGCGCCAGGGCCGACCACAGCGGGCTTCCCGTCATGCAGCCGACGGCCGTCAGGCGGCCCGCGTCAGCCAGCCGCAGGATGCCCTCGCTCACCCCTTCGCTGATCGCAAAGTCGTCGGCGCACAACAGCAGCGGCCGCAGCGCCTCGGGAGCCGGCGGGGTTCTCCATGGTCTCGGAAACTCGGATGGCGGCGGCACGGCGGTGGACATGGGACACGCTCTCCGGCTGTGGCTCCAGCGACAGTTCGGGTACCGCCCCAGGACCCGTGACGGGTCAAACCCCGCGGCACAACCGGGGTAACCCGCTCGGGACTGGCGGCGTCCGAAGGCACCTGTGCTATAGAGGACCGATGGGGCCGATCAGCAAGGGCCATTCATTCGCGGCATTCGCCGAACCGCTCGCAGGGGCCCCGTCGGGCCGGCACCCGCGGGAAGTCGTCCGGCACGACCGTCATGACCCGGCGGCACTGCTGTCCGTCGTCGTGCCGATGCACGACGAGGAAGGCAACGTCGAGCCGCTGCTGGCGCGGCTCGCCCCGGTCCTCGATCGGCTCGGCATGTCCGCCGAGGTGCTGTGCGTCGACGACGGCAGCAGCGACGGCACGCTCGCCTGCCTCGCGCACGCCAGGGCCGCCGATCCGCGCCTCAAGGTCCTCCGTCTCAGCCGCAACTTCGGCAAGGAGGTGGCGCTGGCCGCTGGACTCGCCTATGCCTCGGGCGATGCGGTGGTGCTGATCGATGCGGACCTGCAACACCCGCCGGAACTGCTCGAAACCTTCGTCCGCCACTGGCGGGACGGCTACGACATGGTCTTCGGCGTCCACCAGCGCTGGCGCCGGCCGACGTTGTTTCGCCGGATCGCCGCGGCCGGCTTCTACCGTCTGTTCTCGGCCGTGGCGCGGACCGAGCTGCCGCGTGGTGCCGGGGACTTCCGGCTGCTGGATCGCCGGGTGGTGGACGCGCTGAACGCGTGTCCGGAACGCAGTCGGTTCAGCAAGGGGCTGTACGCCTGGGTGGGATTTCGCCAGATCGGCGTGCCGTACGAGGTCGGCCCGCGCGCCGCAGGAGGCTCGCGATGGAGCCCGTTTACCCTGTGGCGGTTCGCACTCGACGCGATCACGTCGTTCAGCATGATGCCGCTGCGCTTCTGGTCCTACCTGGGCGGCGCGATCTCGCTGTTCGCGCTCTCCTACGGCAGCTTCATCGTCCTGCGCACGCTGATCTTCGGTCGCGACGTTCCGGGTTACGCGTCGCTGATCGCCGCGATCACGTTCTTCGCCGGCGTGCAGCTGATCGGACTTGGGGTGATCGGCGAATACCTGGGCCGCGTGTTCACCGAGGTCAAGCGCCGGCCGCTGTTCGTCGTCGCCGAAGAGATCGGCTTTCACCCGACGGACGCCCCGGAGGTCCCGGACGCCCCGGACGCCCCGGCCGTGCCGCGCGCTCCGGGCCGGTTCCACGGCGCCGAGCCACGCAGCGAAGGTGCGCTCGCGATCCCCTGCGAGCCGCGAGCGCAGGGGGCGCCGGTGGTCAGCGGATCGGCGCCGCCGTCGTCGTCCCCTGCGCCGTCATCCCCGGTCGGCGATCCTTGACCACGCCGAGCACGGCACCATCGCGGGAAACCTCGATGATGGTGCGGCCGCTGGCAAACAGGTCGCAGTCGGTATTGGTGGTGGTGATGATGAAGTCGGCCCGCTTCCAGTCCTTGATCGCGGTCAGGAACGGTGGGGCGTATTCGGCGAGGATCTCCTCCCGGGTGCACAGGCCCACGGTGTAGCGACGGGTCGGCATCCTGCCGTTCTGCTCGCTGCGCAGCCTGCGCTCCAGAAGCGCCAGGGCTTCGGGCAGGAAATTCGACCAGTAGTCCATCTCGTAGCGGCGGAAGGCGCCGCCAGGGCCGCGGACGAGCGCGTTGTAATAGATGTACTGGTGCGGATGCAGCGATCGGATGGTCGCAACCTCATCGGCGGCGGCGAGCAGCAGCAGGCCCGCGGTGACGACGCCCGCCGATCGTCGCCACGCGGTCGTCCAAAACAGCAGCCGGTCGAGGCCGACGGCGGCGACCACGCACAGCGGCGGGACGACGAAGAAGAAGTGCCGCATGCCGTTGTAGAGGGAGGGCCGGCCGATGACGAAGTAGGCGATCGGAACCACGACCCACAGCGCCAGAAGCAGCGCCTGGGACCAGCCGCCCGGCCGCCACGCGGCGCCGACCTGACCTTCGCCTCCCTGCGATGACCCCGAGACGGATCTGCCGCGGCGGAAGATGCGCACATTGACGGCGGCGAGCGTCGCGAGGCAGCCGACCAGCACCACCTCCGGCAGCTTGATCGCGATGTACATCGGCAGATAGAGGGCCGGCAGCTGGTTGGCCGGGAAATATTCGTTGCCGAGCTCGGTACGGAAAGTGAACTGGGTCAGCCCGCTGATCGCATGCAACGGATTGAGAAGCGACAACACCGACCAAGGCCAGAACAGTGCCATCAGTCCGTAGGCCATCCCGAACGCCGGCAGGAGCCGGCCCACAAAAATCAGACCACCGCGCAGCGCCGACCGCCAGCCGCTGCCCCGGCTCGCGGCTGCGATCTGCACTGCAGCGGCGGCGAGGAGGCAGAACAGGCCCAGCAGCGCACCGACCCGCAGGCCGAGCGCCAGGCCCAGGGCGATGCCGAAGGCGACGACGATCGGCCAGGGCGGGCGTGGCAGGTCCGGCAGCATGCGGCAGCCCAGATACAGCATCGAGGTCATCGCCACCGCAAACGGGATGTCCTTGGTGTTGTTGAACATCGCCCCGTACCACGAGGCGCAGAGGCCCAGCAGCGCCGCGGCCAGGAAGCCCGAGCGCGGGCCGGCCAGCAGCCGGCCGAGCCGCCAGACGACGAACACCCCGGCGACACCGGTCAGTCCGCTGAGCAGGTGCCGCGTTTCGTAGGGCTCGAAAGGCGACAACGCCTGCAGCGGCACCGCCACCATGTCGAACAGGCCGCCGTAGAGGTAGAGGTTGTCGAAAGTGAAGGCCGACCGGTCGCGGAAGCCGGAGAGGAAGAAGTCCCACAGCTTCTCGCCGTACACCTGCTGCACATATTCGTCGGTGGTGATGCCGTAGTCGCGGAAGGTGGCGCAGACCAGCACTCCGAGGACGGCGATGACGGCGATCGATAAAATGTCGTAGATGCTGCGCGGAGTTTCGTCAGTGCGGGCTGCACGGGGCCGGTCGGCAGACGCTGCCGCCTCCGGCCTGCCTTTGCGGAAGCTCAAGAAACGCCTCACTCCCGATCCCGTTCACGAACGAGCCGGCGACCCCCGGCGCGGGTGTGCCCGTCGTCGGCACCGGGCGGAGACCCTGCATCCGCCCGCCGATCCTCCGCTCGCTCCGCCGTCGATGCCATGGCGACGCGCAGGCCGGCAACACCCAGCGCGGATTATCCCGATTCCCGCGCCGACGCAAAGCCCGAACTGCAGGGCTCGACGCGCGGATGTGCGACGCGTGGGCGCAGAACGCGTGGGTGCGGGGCATCACAGACCGGCGGCTGCGCATCTGCTAGACCACCGGGACAGGGGGCCTCGCCGATGTGGTGCGTGCCGTCGTTCGCAACGGCATGGTCAGCCGCCGGCGAAAGACCTATAGCTTTGACCGGAGGGAGCAGGATCGATGGCGATGGCACACCTCTGGTTGCGGTGCCGCTGACGTGCGGATACCTCTCACTGTCCTGCTGCGGCGCCTGATCGAAGGCGACCAGCGTCTGCAGGTCCTGCTGCGCGGCTCGGCTTTGGTGATGGCGACGCAGATCGTCGGCATCGGGCTCGCCTATGCCATGCAGGTGGCGATCGCCCGCTGGTCCGGGCCATTCGAATTCGGGCTGTTCGCCTACGCCTGGACGTGGATGAACGTGCTGTTCCTCGTTGCCGCCTTCGGCCTGAACGAGACGGCGCTGCGGCTGATCCCGGCGTACACCGCGCATGCGGAGTGGGCGAAGCTGCGCGGGATGGTTCGCCGTGGCCCCCTCGTGGTGACGGCTCTGGCGGGCGGTGCGGGCCTGGTCGCCATGGGCGCGGTGCTGCTGCTGGGCGAACGGGTGGGCGACCACTACCGCCTGCCGCTGCTGATCACCTTCGGCGCGGCACCGCTGCTGGGCCTGCTCGCCTTCCTGCAGGGGGTGGGCCGGGCGATGGGCGGCGTGCTGGTGGCCTTCCTGCCGCGGGCGATCGGCCTGCCGGTGGCGGTGCTGCTGGCGATTGCCGTCTTCCTCGCCCTGGGCCAGCGGCCGGATGCGCTGCAGCTGATCGCCGTCGCCGTGGCGGCGGCGGCGGTGCTCGGGCTGGTGCAGACGGTGATGCTGATCCGCCGCCTGCCGGCCGAGGCGTCTGCCGCGATCACCGCGAGCCCGCTGGGCGACTGGATGCGGCTGTCGATGCCGCTGCTGTTCATCGCCGTCTGCTACGGGCTGCTCACCCACTGCGACTTGCTGATGGTGGGTGCCTTCCTCAGTGCCGACCAGGTTGCCGTCTATCAGGCGGCCTCGCGCACCGCGGCTCTGGTGGCGTTTCCGCTGCTGGCGCTCAACGCGCTGGTGGCGCCGATGATCGCCCGGCTGTATGCCGAGCAGCGGCTGGACGAACTGCAGCGTTCGGTTTCCAGAGCAACCCAGATGGTGTTCTGGCCGGCACTGGCCGGCGGCCTGCTGGCGATCTTCGGCGGCGGGGTCATCCTCGGACTGTTCGGCCCGGCGTTTCCGGTCGGGCACACGGCGCTCGCGATCCTGGTGGTGGGCCATCTGGTCAGCGTCGCCTGCGGGCCCGTGACCTATCTGCTGACGATGACCGGCCACCAGGATCGCTGCGCCCTCGTCTGGGCCGGCACCGTCGTCCTGCAGGCGGTGCTCAACCTGCTGCTGATCCCGCGCTTCGGCATCGACGGCGCCGCCGTCGGCACGACGCTGTCCACCTGCGTCATGACCGTCTCGCTCACCGTCCTGGTGCGCCGCCGCCTGGACATCCGCGCACACGTCTTCGCCGCCATCGGCAGCCTGCTGCCACCCTCCGCCATCACCCCCCATCCGAGCAGGGAAATTCCGCCGTCATGCTGAACATCTCGATCAACGGGCGCTTCCTGTCCCAGAAGATGACCGGCCAGCAGCGCTTCTCCGCCGAGCTGGTGGCGGGGCTCGACCGCTGGCTGGATCGCCACCCGGAGGTCCGAGGCGATGTGCGCGTACAGCTGCTGGCGCCGCCGGACGCCCCCCTGCCGGCCGACCTGGCGCACATCACCGGGCGCCACGTGGGTTCGCTCTCGGGGCATGCGTGGGATCAGTTCGACCTGCCGCGGCACGCGCTGGGCGAGGTCCTGGTCAGCCTGTGCGGCACCGGCCCGATCGCCCATCCGCGGCACGTGATCGCCATCCACGACGCCGCCCCGTTCGCCAATCCGCAGAACTTCACGGCCAAGTTCCGGATGGCGTATTCGGTGATGGTGCCGCTGCTGGCGAAGGCGGCGCGGCGGGTGATCACCGTCTCCGAGTTCTCGAAGCGGGAACTGGCCCATTACTGCCGGGTGCGGGAGGACAAGTTCGACGTCATCGGCAACGGTGGCGACCACATCCTGCGCCCGTCGTCCGATGCTTCCGTGCTGCAGGAGTACGGCCTCGTCGGCAAGCGGTATGTGTTCGCGCTGGGCAGCATCAGCGTCAACAAGAACTTCGGCCTGGTGGTCGAAGCCTTCAACCGGCTGGGCCGCAGCGACCTGACGCTGGCCGTCGGCGGCGGCCAGAACGCCAGCGTTTTCGCCAATGCCGAACTGGCCGAGAGCGCCGATCTGGTCCGCCTGGGCTACATCTCGGATGGAGCGTTGCGGGCGTTGTACGAAAACGCGCTCTGCTTCGTCCTTCCCTCGCTCTACGAGGGCTTCGGCATCCCGCCGGTCGAGGCGATGCTGTGTGGCTGCCCGGTCATCGTCTCCAGCGCCGCGGCACTGGTGGAGACCTGCGGCAACGGCGCGCTGGTCTGCGACCCCCACCGGGCGGACGAACTCGCGGCGCACATCGCCGCCCTCGCCGACGACGGGCAGCTCCGCCAGCAGATGCGCGAGCGCGGGCTGGCCCGCGGCCGCCAGTTCACCTGGGACGGCTGGTCGGAACGGCTGATCAGCCTGCTGCTGCACCACTTCGCCCCCCGCTCGGCGACCGCCACCTTCGGCCACGCCGCCTGACGCTGGCGGGGAGGCCGGCGCGCACCGGCCGACGGTCCTCCGGTCCGAGCGCCGGCCGGCGGACCGTCGTGCGTCGGGCCGTCGTGCGTCGGGTCCCGCCCTGGCGCGGAGGCAGGCGATCGGACCTTAATCGACAGGGCGGCGCTGGCCTGGAGAGGGATGCCGGCACCCGTGCCGCGAGGGGCGCGTCGAGCTGCTCGAGCGCGTCCCGTACGGCGGTGGCCAGTCGGCCTCGCCCCGCAGCCGCCCGCCGAACTCCGACCGCGACGGTGATGGCCCCGCGCAGGGCGCGCGAAACGGCGGAAGAAGGCTCGCAGCCGCTCCAGCTACCGGATTCACACATCATGTCGGCAGGCCTGAGGGGGATGTTGGAAGAGGTCGGCGCCGCGTTTTCTGGCCTGGAACTCGAGCCATCCGTGGAGCATGACGACCGGTCCCGGCTTGCCGTAGTAGCCGGTCCATCCGCCGAGCCGGGCGCAGACCCAGGCGGCATAGGCGAGCGAGCCCCTGGGGTGGGGGTTCTTCTGTCGTTGGGTCCGGCCCTCGAGCTGGGCGCAGCAGGCCTCGAGCAGGGGAATGTCGCGGGGCTCGAAGGCATCGCTCGCGGGCCGCAGGGGGCCGGGGCCGCCGTCGCGGGCGTGCACCAGCTGCTGGATGCACACCGCTGCGATCAGGGCCGCCGTCAGCAGCCGGTTGCGCGGCGAAGGCTCTTCGATGCGCATGTCCTCGATGTCGAAGCCCTCCGTCTTCAGGGTGCGGAACAGCTGCTCGATCGCCCAGCGCCGCCGGTAGAGCCCGGCCACCGCCCAGGCGTCCGCCGCGCAGGCCACGGCGTGGGTGGTCAGCAGCCGCCAGTGGATCGGTGCCGCGCCCGATACCGCGCCCGGTGCCGCGTCGATCTCGCGGACGTCGACCAAGGTCAGCTCGACCCCCGCCGGCAGATGGGCGCGCCGTCCGTGCTTCGGCCGGGCCAGCGTCACCGCCATGAAGCGGGCTTCCAGCCGCGCCGTCCGTCGCCTTCGGCCGGGCCCGGTGCCCAGGGGCCTGGCCGGCAGGTCCAGTTCCGCCCGCCCGGCAACGGGGGCGGCGTCGATCGCGGCAAACAACGCCCGCCCGTCGTCCAGGCTGCGGTCATGGGCCGCCCGCACCACGAGCTCGACACCCTGCGGACGCAGGGCGAACGCCTCGAAGATGTCGCTCTCGCGATCGGCGATCACCGTCACCGACGAAGCACCGGCGCACACCGAGGCGGCCTGATCGGCTCCCTGCAGCCAGCGGAAGCTCTCCTTCTCCTCGATCGCCGCCGCCCGGCGCGCCGCCCGCCGGCCGCCGTCCCGCTGCAGGAACCGGCCGTCGATCAGCCCCAGGATCGTGCCGTCCCGGGCATCCACAGCCAGCACCGCATGCAGATAGTCGCCACCGCCGCCGTGCGAGCGCACGACCGTCGTGTCCTGGATCGCCAGCACAGGCCGCCCGACGCAGCGTTCCGCCGTGCGAGCGCCCGCCTCCGCCAGCATCTCGGTGCAGGTCACGGCCCCGTTCCGCAGAAACCGCGTCAGCCGGATCTCCCCCGCCCGGTCACCCCCCAACCGGCGCACCCGCAGCTTGCGCCCACCCGACGCCACCAGGCGGCCCAGAAGAAAGGCCCCCCTTTTTCCAGGCGGCGGTCGCCAAACCGCCCCAGACAAACCTCCATGCCGTCCTCCCGCTCCGAACGCCGAAACGGAATCAGACATCCGCCCGCCCTTCAACCCCGTTGTGTGAATGCGGTAGGCCGCTCCAGGGGGGGCTCGGCGCGACAGTGATGCTTCGCGACAGGCTTCGGATCAGGGTTGGATCAGCGAGGACGCGCGCACCGGCGCGCGGCTCTGCCTTCGATCCTGCGGTCGCGCCCGCCTTCGACCCTGCGGCCTGATCCGCCGTCGACCTTGCGGTCGCGCCCGCCTTCGATCCTGCGGTCGCGCCCGCCTTCGACCCTGCGGCCTGATCCGCCGTCGACCTTGCGGTCGCGCCCGCCTTCGACCTTGCGGTCGCGTCAACCTTCGGCCTTTCGGTCGTGTCAGCCTTCGACCTTTCGGTCGTGTCAGCCTTCGATCTTTCGGTCGATGTCGAGCCCCAGGTTGGCGAAGCTGTTGTTCTCGATCGCGATCGCGCGCTCGTCCTGGGCGTTGGCGCAGATCACCCGTATGCCGAAGCCCTTGCCCTGGTGGCCGTACACCAGCTCCGGGTCGATCCAGCCGTCGGCGGTGAACAGCCGGCGCTCGGCCGGAGTGGCGCCGAAACCCCAGTGGGAGAACCGCACCCCGCGGCCGGACGGCTTGTACTTCGTCACCACGTTGCCGGTGATCCGCGCCCCCAGCACCGGCCGGCCGGGATCGACGCAGAAGATGCCGCAGCCGATCCGGCCGTGACCGGGAAGGTACTCGGGCGCCAGCATCTCCGAGACGATGTTGTCGGCGACGATCACGTTGCGATGCGGGGCGCCGCCCTCGCGCCAGTGGGGATCGTGCCCCAGGTAGATGCCGTAGTTGTTGGCGGCGAGGACCTGGTTGCCGAGGATGCTGATGTCGCGGCCGCCCAGCACCTTGATGCCGTTCGCCTGCAGGATCTGGTTGTGGGCGATCAGCGTCGCCCAGCGCCGGGCGTCGTCGGTGACGTCGCGGGGCACGTGCACGGCGATCGCGTCGTCCCAGGCATTCAGGATGCTGCAGCCGGTCACCTTGACCAGACGGGAGCCGGTGAGGTTGACGGGGTCGCGGGCCGAGCGGTCGATTCGGCAGCCCTCGACGCGCACCTCGTCGCAGTCGTCGGCGGTGAAGGTCATGTTGCGGAAGGCTGCCGCCGTCAGATCCCGGAGCACCACCCGGTGGTAGCCGCGCACGGCGATGCAGCGCGCGCCGTCGCCGCCCATCGAGGGGGCGGCGTCCCAGTCGCCCAGGAACTGCAGGTCGCGCACCCGCAGCGTCGCTTCCGGCGTCGTCGGTGGGCCGGCGGTGAAGATGCGGAACTCCCGCCCCGGATCCGCCTTGCGCAGCAGCGCGCCGTCCTCGCCCGCGATCTCCAGCCGGGCCACGTCCGGCAGCGTCAGAGCGCGCGAGATCAGATGCTCGCCGGTGGCGCGCACCGCGCCCCCGCCGGCCGCGCCGACGGCGGCGAGTGCCTCCTCCCACAGGTCGGTGGTGTCCGAGCCGTCGCCATGGATCACCCACAGGCTCCCGGGGCGGGGACGGCCGAGCACACCCGTCCCTCCATCGGCAGTTCCGTCGGCGGCCTGCAACCGGCCGCCGGCGGTGGCACCCAGCAGCAGGCCGGAGCCGAGCGCCGCTCCGGCACGCAGCAGCCGCCGACGTGCGGGTCTGTTCATTACCGCCTCCGGCGCCGTCTGTTCGTCATCGCCCCCGGCGGCCGGCGGCCGGGACGGCCGCCGACGCCACCGGGACGTCACGACGTGTAGTAGGACTTGACACCGCGATAGTAGTAGCCGCTGTCGCCGAAGCCGTAGCGGGCGTGCTTGACCGGATCGACCATCGACAGGACGACGCCGGCCAGCGGCGCGCCGGTCTCGATCAGGTCCTTCAGCCCCTGGCGAACGGTCTCCCGGTGGGTCTTGCCCCAGCGGACGACGAACAGCGCCGCGTCCATCTCGGGAGCCAGCAGGCGCGCGTCCGAGACCGCCATCAGCGGCGGCGAGTCGATCACCACCAGATCGAAGTCGCGGCCCAGGTCGACGATCAGCTGGCGGATGCTCTGCGCACCCAGCACCCGGGTGGGATCGATGCCGAGCCGTCCGGAGGGGATCACCCAGGCGCCGGTGCCCTTGTCCTCGTGCAGGATGTCCTTCATCGTCGCCTCGCCGCGCCAGAAGTCGGCGAGGCCCGGGGCCTGCGGGATGCCCATCGTCCGGTGCACGCTCGGCTTGCGCAGGTCGGCCTCGACGATCACCACCCGCTTGCCGGAAATGGCGCTGATCCGCGCGAGGCAGCAGGCGAGCGTGGTCTTGCCCTCCTTCGGCTGCGACGAGGTGATCAGCACCGTCCGCGGCGCCGGCTTGGCGTGCGAGATCAGCAGGCTGGTGTAGACGCCGCGGACCGATTCGCCGAACAGCGACGACGGGTTCTTCACCACCCAGCCGGCCGGCCCGCCGTCCCGCCTGCGGCCCTTGAACACCGGGATCAGCCCCAGCGGCCGGGCGCCGGTCGAGGCCTCGATCTGCTCGCCGGAGCGGAAGCCCCGGTCCATGTTCTCCACCAGCAGCACGAGCGCGGCCGCGAGGCCCGACGCGGCGACGAAGACCAGCGCCAGGATCTGCAGCTTCTTCGGCTCCGACGGGCGTTCCGGTACCACGGCGCGGGACAGGATCCGCGCGTTGGTCTGCTGGCCCACCAGGTCGGACTGGGCGGTGATCTCCTCGAAGCGGGACAGGAACTGCTGCAACAGCGCCTTGTTGGCATCCGCCTCGCGTTCGAGCGCGCGCAGCTGCACCTCCGAGGCGTTGGCCTGACCCAGGCGCGCCTCAACCTGCTGGGTGCTCGCCAGCAGCGAGGATTCCCGGGCGCGGGCGACACCGGCTTCGGCCTCCAGCTTCTGCACCACCTTGCTCACCTCGGCGGTGATCTTCGCCTGCAGGTCCTTCAGTTCGGCCCGCGCGCTGATCAGCCGCGGATGCCGGTCGCCCATCTCCTGCGACAGGTCGGCGAGCTTGCGCTTGACCTCCGCCTCCTGCTTGGAGAGTTCCTGGATGGTGGGCGAGCCCAGCACGTCGGCGGCCGCCTCGGCGCCACCGGCGGCGCGGATCATCTGCCGGATCTGGTCGAGCCGCGCTTCGGCGGCGGCGCGCTCGCTGCGGGCGACGATCAGCTGCGCGTTCAGGTTCGAGACCTGCTGCGAGATGATGGTGCCGTCCTTGCTCTGCAGCAGCCCGGCGCGGCGGCGGAACTCCTCCACAGCCCCGTCGGAGGCGGCAGCCTGCTTGCGCAGGTCCTGCAGCTTGCCCGCCAGCCACTGGTTGGCCTTCTGCGTCGCCTGGAACTTCGCCTCCAGCTGCTCGATGATGTACGCTTCCGCGACCGCATCCGCGATCTTCGCCGACTTCTCCGGATTTTCGGAGGTGAAGTAGACGACGATCACCCGGGACTGGCCCTTGACGCTGACGGCCAGCTGGTCGAGGAAGGTATCGACGGTCTTCTCGTGCTCGCGGGCGCGGCGCTGCTCCGGCGTCAGGGTCGGCTCGTTGCCGGCGAGGAAGGAGGCGAACATGTCCTCGGGCAGGATGCCGGCCAGGCCGTCGCGCGCGGCGGCCACCAGCTCGCCCAGCACCCCCTTCGGGCGCAGTGCGGCGTTGAACTCCGGGTCGTCGGCCAGGTTCAGCTGGCGGATCACCTTCTCGGCGATGCCGCGCGAGCGGATCACCTCGATCTCGCTGAGCAGGCCTTCCTTGTCGGGCAGCACGTCGCCGAGGACCGCCTGCAGGTCGGCCACCTTCTGCTCGCGGCTTTCGATGATCAGGTCGGTCTGCGCCGTATACAGCGGAGTGATCGCCGCCAGACCGGCCACCGCGAGGCCCATCATCAGCACCACGACGCCCACCAACAGGTTGCGGCGGCGCCAGAAGATTCGCAGGAAATCGGCGAAGTCGAAGCTCCGCGGGGCAGGCATCGGGGTCATCGGGCCGGCGCCGTGGCCGGTCTCGGGAGATTGGGAGACGTAGTTCACAGCTTTATCCGCCCTGGTTGCAGACATGCCTGGCATTCCCGCCGGCCGGAGTCGTTGCCGTCGATGCCGAACCGGCGACGCCCGCCGGTCCGGGTCGCAGCCGCTGCCCCCGCCTCACCACCGTAACCGTCCCGGCGTGAAGACAACGTTAACGAGGGTTGCGCGACCATGATATTCCAGTGCCTAATGGGCGGCAAGGTTCACCCGTATGAGGTAAACGATCGATGTTAACGCGATGCTAACGGGTGGCCCGCGATAACGGACCGTCGCCCCCGGCGGGGCCGCTTCGCAGCCGGCACCGCCAGTATGCCCCAAACGACCGGTCGCTTCTGTGATCCAGAACAATAGCCTCGCAAGCCCCGTCGGTGCTATCAGCGCCGGAATGAATTCCGAGTTCGACCGCCGTGCCGGTCCTCCCTGGTGGATGGCGCCGCATGCCCTGGTGATGGCGCTGATGGTGCCCCTGCTCACGGCAGCGTGGCTGGCGCCGGTGCAGTTCCACTGGGAGCTCGGCCGGACCGCCAAGTACCTGGACTTCAACGCCTACATCCTCGGGCTTGCGGGGGTTGCGAGCTTCGCGCTCGGCAGCTTCCTGGTCACCCGCTTCGCCGCCGGGCCGTCCGCCCTCGATCTGGACCGGGTGGCGGCATCGCCGTCCGTGTGCCGGCTGCTGCGCACCGCCACCTGGGCACTGTTCGGGATCGCCGTCGCCGCCTACGGGCTGTGGTTCATGCCGGTGGCGCGCGATCCGTCGATCCTGTTCGACGTGCTGGCTGGCCGCTGGTACGAGCGCGAAATCCGCGACACCATCGGCACCATCCCGGGCGTGACCACGCTGGTGCAGGCGCAGGTGGTGTACGTGACGCTGCTGGCGGTGCGCTGGCTCTATCTGCCGCAGGCCCGGCCGTCGCCGGCCGAGAAGCTGGCGCTGATCGTCATCTTCATGCTGTCGTTGCTGCGCAACCTGATCTGGAGCGAGCGAATCGCCATGATCGAAGTGGTGGTGCCGCTGGCGATCCTGTTCCTGCGCCGGCCGCGGTGGCCGACGCTGACGGCGCTGGCACCGCTCTTCGGCTTCGTCGCCCTGTTCTGCTTCTTCGCGGTGTTCGAGTATTTCCGCTCCTGGCTGGCCTACTACCAGTTCCGCTACGACAGCTTCATCGTCTTCATTCTGGCGCGGCTCTCCGGCTACTACATCACGGCGCTCGACAACGGCGCCGGGCTGGTGGGCGAATGGGGCGGGCTGGCCGCTCCGCTGAATACCGCCGACTGGTTCTGGCGCTTCCCCTGGGAAATCGGCCAGACGTACCTGGCCCGGGTGTTCGGGATCGATCTGGTCGACCACGCCACCTGGCTGTACTGGAACGCCTCGCCGGAGTTCAACAACACGTCCGGCATCTACATGCCGTTCGTGGACTACGGCGCCGGTGGCGGCGTCGCCTTCTGGTTCCTGTTCGGAATGCTCACCGGCGCGCTGTTCCGCGGCTTCGCTGCGGGCCGGCTCGCCGGCCTGCTGATCTACCCCTCCTGGTTCATCGGCCTGCTGGAACTGCCGCGCATCCTCTACCTGTGCGAGGCGCGCTACTTCCCGGTGCTGATGATCGCGCTCGGCCTGGTCTTCCTCGCCTCGGTGGTCGTGGCGGGCGAGGCGCGGGCGACGCCGCAACGGCGCCTGCTGTGACCGGCGCGCAGGCAAGCCTCCCGCGGCCGCGCATCATCGCCATCGACGGCCCGGCGGCCGCCGGCAAGGGCACGCTGGCGCGCCGTCTCGCCCGGCATTTGGGCTACGCCTACCTGGATACCGGGCTGCTGTACCGGGCGGTCGGCGTGAAGACGCTGCAGGCGGGCTGCGATCCGGAGGATGCGACCGCCGCGACCGCCGCGGCCGAACGGCTCGCGGCGGCCGATCTCGACGACGGTGCGCTCCGCGGCGATGCCGCCGCCGCCGCCGCCTCGAAAGTGGCGGCGATTCCGGGCGTCCGCCGGGCGTTGCTCGATTTCCAGCGCCGCTTCGCGGCCGAGCCGCCCGGAGGTGCGCCGGGAGCGGTGCTCGACGGCCGCGACATCGGCACCGTCGTCTGCCCGGACGCCGACCTGAAGCTGTTCGTCACCGCCGCACTGGAGGTGCGTGCGGAGCGGCGGCTTAAGGAGTTGCGGCAGCGCGGCTTGGAAGCTATAGATAGCCGCGTTCTGCGGGAGATGCAGGAGCGCGACGCGCGCGATTCTGCGCGTGCGGTTGCGCCGTTGGAGCCGGCGGGGAACGCCGTCGTCATCGACACCAGCGAGCTCGGTCCCGACGCGGTCTTCGCGGCCGCTCGGGCGGCGTTCGAGGCGGTGACGCGTTCGGCCTAACCTCCATCCGCACGAATGCGCAAGCCGTATCGGCGGCGCCGTGAGACCGGCGCGGTCGGATGGTCGGGCGGCGGGACGGTTGCCGCCCTGAGCCATCGGGACCGCCTGGACGTCAGCTAGCATCAGGCACCGAAACGAGGATCGAGGGAAGCAGAGACCGATGACGCCGCCCGTAACCGACACCACAGACGACATCAACCCCCCGGGCAAGGAGAGCTTCGCCGCCCTGCTCGACGAAAGCCTCGGCGTGGCCGAGGGCTTCGAGGGACGCGTGGTCAAGGGGACCGTCGTCGCCGTCGAGAACGACATGGTCGTCGTCGACGTCGGGCTGAAATCGGAAGGCCGCGTGCCGCTGAAGGAATTCGCGGCCAGCCCGCAGGACATCAAGCTGATGCCCGGTGACGAGGTCGAGGTGTTCGTCGAGCGCTTCGAGGACCGGGACGGGCTGGTGGCGCTGAGTCGCGAAAAGGCGCGGCGCGAAGAGGCCTGGAACGTACTGGAACGGGCCTTCAAGGGCAGCGAGCGGATCACCGGCACAATCTTCGGCCGGGTCAAGGGCGGCTTCATCGTCGACCTGTCCGGCGCCGTCGCCTTCCTGCCCGGCAGCCAGGTGGACATCCGGCCGGTGCGCGACATCACGCCGCTGATGAACACGCCGCAGCCGTTCCAGATCCTGAAGATGGACCGGAGCCGCAACAACATCGTCGTCTCCCGCCGCGCCGTCCTGGAAGAGACCCGCGCCGAGGCCCGCTCCGAGCTGATCGCCAACCTGAAGGAAGGCCAGGTGCTGGAGGGGGTGGTGAAGAACATCACCGACTACGGCGCCTTCGTCGACCTGGGCGGCGTCGACGGCCTGCTGCACGTCACCGACATTTCCTGGAAGCGAATCAACCACCCGTCCGAGGCGCTGCAGATCGGCGAGACCGTGAAGGTGCAGGTGATCCGCTTCAACCCGGAAACCCAGCGCATCTCGCTCGGCATGAAGCAGCTCGAGGCCGACCCCTGGGAGGGCGTCGAGCTGAAATACCCGGTGGGAGCGAAGTTCTCCGGTCGCGTCACCAACATCACCGACTACGGCGCGTTCATCGAGCTGGAAGCGGGCGTCGAGGGCCTCGTCCACGTCTCCGAGATGAGCTGGACGAAGAAGAACGTCCACCCGGGCAAGATCGTCTCCACCAGCCAGGAGGTGGAGGTCGTGGTGCTCGACGTGGACAAGGACAAGCGCCGCATCAGCCTCGGCCTGAAGCAGTGCATGCCGAACCCGTGGGATGCGTTCCTGGAGTCGTACCCGGTGGGCTCCACCGTCGAGGGCGACGTCAAGAACATCACCGAGTTCGGGCTGTTCATCGGCCTGTCCGGCGAGATCGACGGCATGGTGCACCTGTCGGACCTGTCGTGGACGCAGTCGGGCGAAGACGCGATCGCCCAGTACAAGCGGGGCGACCAGGTGCGCGCCAAGGTGCTCGACGTGGACATCGAGAAGGAGCGCATCAGCCTCGGCGTCAAGCAGTTGGAAGGCGATCCGTTCGAATCGGGCCTCGCCAAGCTGCGCAAGGGCCAGGTGGTGACGTGCACCGTCGCCGCGGTGTTCGACGGCGGGATCGAAGTCCGCGTCGGCGACGGCGTGCCGGGTGTCATCCGCAAGTCGGAGTTGTCCCGCGACCGCAGCGAACAGCGGCCGGACCGGTTCGCTGCCGGCGAGAAGGTGGACGCGAAGATCATCCAGATCGACCACGGCAGCCGCAAGGTGCAGCTGTCGATCAAGGCGCGCGAGCTGGAAGAGGAGAAGCAGGCGGTGGCCGCCTACGGCTCCAGCGACTCCGGCGCCAGCCTGGGCGACATCCTGGGCGCCGCGATCAAGGAGAAGCGGGAATCCGCCGAGCGGGCCGAGGCCGCGGCGGCGCAGCAGGCCGCGGAGCAGGACAAGTCCTGAATCGGGGAATGGCCGCAGCCACGGCACGGCCGAAGACGTCCGGAGGGATCGCCGGTGCAGGGTGTCGGTTGAGCGATGTCCATCGACGCTGACTGGCTGGTCGACCGGCGTCGCCTGAAACGCCACCTGACGTGGTGGCGGATCGCGGCGGTGGTGGGCGCAGTGGCGGCCGTGACCGCGGCGGTCGGGCGCTTCGACGTGTTCGAGGCACCGGCACATGTGGCCCGCATCGACGTGAGCGGGATCATTCTCGACGACGGCAAGCGGGATCAGGCGCTGGCCGCCGTCGCGGCCGATCCGTCGGCGAAGGCGCTGATCGTGCGCATCGATTCGCCGGGCGGTACGGTCGTGGGCGGCGAGGTGCTGTACCGGCGGCTGCGCCATGTGGGCGAACGCAAGCCGGTGGTGGCGGTGATGGGCGAGCTCGCCGCGTCGGCGGCCTACATGACCGCGCTGGGCTGCGACCGGATCGTCGCCCACGACGGCACGCTCACCGGCTCGATCGGCGTCATCGTCCAGACCACCGACCTCACCGGCATGCTCGACAAGCTCGGCATCAAGCCGGAGACGATCAAGAGCAGCCCGCTGAAGGCACAGCCCAACCCGCTGGAGCCGTTCACGCCGGAGGCACGGCAGGCGACCCGTGCGGTGGTCGCGGACACCTACGAGCTGTTCGTGCAGATGGTGCAGGAGCGCCGCAACCTCTCGGCGCCGCAGGTGGCGGAGGTCGCCGACGGGCGCATCTTCACCGGCCGGCAGGCGAAGGCAAACGGGCTGGTCGACGAACTCGGCGGCGAGGACGAGGCGCGGGTCTGGCTGGAGCGCACGCACGACGTTGCGGCGGCGCTGCCGGTGCGCGACGTCGATGTGCACGATCCGAGTGAGAAACTGCAGGAACTGTTCACCAGGATCGTCGGAAAAGCGCTTTTTTCTGAGACACTTAGTCTTGACGGGCTGGTTTCGGTCTGGCACCCTGCGCACTGACGTCGTATCGGAGCGGCAGCGGAACCGGGAACGGCGCGTCACCGGGCGTCGCCAGGGGTTGAGTGGAGGGAGCACAGCGGATGACCAAGTCGGAGTTGATCGCGCGTCTGGCCGCTGCCAATCCGCATCTCTATCAGCGCGACGTGGAACGCATCGTGACCACGATCTTCGAGGAGATTTCGGCGGCGCTGGCGCGCGGCGACCGGGTCGAACTCCGCGGCTTCGGGGCGTTCTCGGTGAAGCAGCGCGGCGCACGCGTCGGCCGCAACCCGCGCACCGGCGCGTCGGTGAGCGTCACCTCGAAGCACATCCCCTATTTCAAGACCGGCAAGCAGTTGCGGGAACGTCTCAACACCGACGCCTGAGCCGACCCGGGCATCGGCCGAAACAGGGCGTCGGGCAGAAGAAGGATCGCTCGCGGTGGGCAGGGTTCTCTATTGGATCGCCTTCATTCCTTTGTGCCTGGTGGTGATCGTCTTCGCGGTCTCGAACCACGCGACGACCGAGCTCAGTCTGTGGCCGGTGCTGATGGATCCGGTGCCGTTCCCGGTCTACGGCATCGCGCTGGTGGCGCTGTTCGTGGGCTTCCTGCTGGGCGGGATCGTCTCCTGGTTCCAGGGCGGCAGCGCACGGTGCCGCATTCGTGGGCTGCAGCGTCAGTCGGAGAGCGAACAGCGGGAGATCGCGACTCTGCGCGAACGGCTCGGCCGCCTGGAAGGGGCGGACCTGCGGGCGACCATCCCGGCGGCCCCGATACCAGCACCGACAACGGCTGCCAATCCGGCGCCGGCGGTTGCGGAGACGGCGACCGAGCGAACGGCGGAGCGCTGATCGCGACCGCCCCCGATACGGCGCGCCGGGTCCGGATGCCGCTCGCGGTCAAGATTTGCGGCCTGTCCGACGCGGTGGCGCTCGACGCCGCCGTCGCCGGCGGCGCCCGCTACGTGGGCTTCGTCTTCTTTCCGCCATCGCCGCGGGCAATCCTGCCGGAAGCGGCCGCAGCGCTCGCCGCCCGGGTGCCGCAGGGCGTGCTGCGGGTGGGGCTGGTCGTCGATGCCGGCGACGAGGACCTGCAGGCGATCACGTCCGCCGTGCCGCTCGATCTGCTGCAGCTGCACGGGGCGGAGACGCCGGAACGGGTCGCCGCCGTGCGGGCGCGATTCCGGTTGCCGGTGATGAAGGCGATCCCGGTGGCCGAGGCCGCCGATCTCGCCCGCGTCGAATCGTATCTGAGCGTGGCCGACCGGCTGCTGTTCGATGCCCGCCCGCCGGCGGGTGCCACCCGGCCCGGCGGCAACGCCGCCGCCTTCGACTGGCGGCTGCTCGCCGGGCGCCGATGGCCGGTGCCCTGGCTGCTGGCCGGCGGGCTCGATGCCGCGAACCTGGGCCGCGCCGTACGCGAGAGCGGTGCCGAGGCGGTGGACGTTTCGTCGGGTGTCGAGGACGCGCCGGGCCGCAAGAGCGCGACGCTGATCGAGGCGTTCCTGGCCGCGGCGGCGGCGATCGGCGATCCGGACGGGCCGGAGGCGCAGCCGGACCGGGCCTAGAGCGCGGTTTGATCGGATCGAACCGATCGGATCAAACGCTCGTGCTCTAACGGTTTGATTTTCGGAGCACGTCAATCCGATCAGGCGATTCCGCTCGATCGGATGGTGCTCCAGCCGCCCGCTTCCGGGAACGCCGGACGGCGCGTGCCGGCAAATCGGTGGTGCACCGCGGCGGCGGCGGACTATATCAAGGCGATCCGGCGCGGCCGAATGCGGCGCCCGGGCGCGGGGAGGGAAGCCGGCGCACAACGGCCGGCAGCGACAGGACCGGCGAGAGGATGGGCGGAACGGGATGATGGACGGCGTCAACACCTATCGCGGCGGGCCGGACGAGCGCGGGCATTTCGGCATCTACGGCGGTCGCTATGTGGCCGAGACGTTGATGCCGCTGATCCTGGAAGTCGAGCAGGCCTATGCCGCCGCCAAGGCCGATCCGGCGTTCGCGCACGAGTTCGCCTACTACATGGCGCACTACGTCGGCCGGCCGAGTCCGCTCTACCGGGCCGACCGGCTGACGCAGCGCCTGGGCGGGGCGCGCATCTACTTCAAGCGCGACGAGCTGAACCACACCGGCGCGCACAAGATCAACAACACGCTGGGCCAGATCCTGGTCGCCCGGCGGATGGGCAAGACGCGGATCATCGCCGAGACCGGCGCCGGCCAGCACGGGGTGGCCACCGCCACCGTCTGCGCCCTGTTCGGCTTGCCGTGCGTCGTCTACATGGGGGCCACCGACATCGAGCGGCAGGCGCCCAACGTCTTCCGGATGAAGCTGCTGGGCGCCGAAGTGCGGCCGGTGACCTCCGGCACGGCGACGCTCAAGGACGCGATGAACGAGGCATTGCGCGACTGGGTCGCCAACGTCGCCGACACCTACTACCTGATCGGCACCGCCGCCGGCCCGCACCCGTACCCGGCGATGGTGCGCGACTTCCAGTCGGTCATCGGCACCGAGGTCCGCGAGCAGATCCTGGCGGCCGAAGGCCGGCTGCCGGACACGCTGGTCGCCTGCATCGGCGGCGGTTCGAACGCGCTGGGGCTGTTCTTTCCGTTCCTCGACGAGCCCGGCATCCGGATGATCGGCGTCGAGGCGGCGGGGCGGGGGATCGAGACCGGCGAGCATTGTGCGTCGCTCACCGCCGGCCGCCCGGGGGTGCTGCACGGCAATCGCACCTACCTGCTGCAGGACGGCGACGGCCAGATCAAGGACGGGCATTCGATCGCGGCGGGTCTCGACTATCCGGGCGTCGGACCCGAGCACGCCTGGCTGCGGGACAGCGGCCGCGTCGCCTACGTCTCGGTGACCGACGACGAGGCGATGGCGGCGTTCGAGCTGTGCGCCCGCCTGGAAGGGATCATCCCGGCACTGGAGCCGGCGCACGCGCTGGCGCACGTCTGCCGGCTGGCGCCCACCCTGCCGGCCAGCCACGTCCTGGTGATGAACCTGTGCGGCCGGGGCGACAAGGACGTGTTTACCGCCGCGCGGCACTTCGGCATCGAGCTGTAGACGGCGGACGGGACAGACACGCACCACAGGGAAGGGGAGCGGATCGGATGACCGCGGACCATCGCATCGGCCGCCGCTTCGCGGCGCTCAGGGCGCAGCGGCGCAGCGGCCTCGTCACCTTCATCACCGCCGGCGATCCGGACCTGGGCACGTCGATGGAGATCCTGCGCCGGCTGCCGGCGGCGGGCGCCGACCTGATCGAGCTCGGCATGCCGTTCTCCGATCCGATGGCCGACGGGCCGGCGATCCAGGCGTCGTCGCTGCGGGCGCTGCGCGCCGGCCAGACAGTGCGCCGCACGCTGGGCATGGTGGCGGCCTTCCGGCAGAGCGACCAGGAGACGCCGATCGTGCTGATGGGTTATTTCAACCCGATCTACAGCTACGGTGTGGGGCAGTTCGTCTCCGACGCCCGCCAGGCCGGTGTCGACGGGCTGATCGTCGTCGACCTACCGCCGGAGGAGGCCGACGAGCTGCTGCTGCCGGCGACCGCAGCCGGGCTCGACCTGATCTTCCTCGCGGCACCTACCACCGACGACGCGCGGCTGCCCCGCGTACTCGCCGCCGCCCGCGGCTTCCTCTACTACGTGGCGATCACCGGCGTGACCGGCACCCAGTCCGCGTCGGTGGAGGACGTGGGCGAGGCGGTGGCGCGCATTCGCCGGCACACCGAGCTGCCGGTCGCCGTCGGCTTCGGCATCCGCACGCCGGAACAGGCGGCGGCGATGGCCGGCATCGCCGATGCCACGGTCGTCGGCTCGGCGCTGGTCGGCCGGCTGGCGGAGCTGCTGGACGATCGCGGTGCGCCGACGGCGGCCCTTCCCGAAGCGGTGCTGGGACTGGTCTCGTCCCTGGCGCACGGCGTGCGCGCCGCCGGCGCCGCGGCGCGGGATGCCACCTCGTGAGCTGGCTGACCAACGTCGTCCGCCCGAAGCTGCGCGAACTGGTCGGCGCCCGGCGCGAGATCCCCGACAACCTGTGGCATACCTGCCCGGCCTGTGGCCAGATGCTGTTCCACCGCGACCTGGACAGCAACCTGCGGGTCTGCCAGCACTGCGGCCACCACATGCGGCTCGCGGTCGGCCTGCGGCTGGCAATGCTGCTGGACGAGGGCTTTCGGCTGCTGGAGCTGGCGAAGCCACCGGCCGACCCGCTGAAGTTCCGCGACCTCAAGCGCTACGGCGACCGGCTGAAGGAGGCACAGGCGAAGACCGGCCGCGGCGAAGCGCTGCAGGTCGCCGAAGGCGCCGTGGGCGGCCGGCCGGCGATCGTGGCGGCGATGGACTTCGAGTTCATGGGTGGCTCGATGGGGGCGGCGGTGGGCGACGGCCTGCTGCTGGCCGCACGGCGCGCGGTCGAGACGCGCTCGGCGCTGATCGTCGTCGCCGCCTCCGGCGGCGCACGGATGCAGGAGGGCATCCTGTCGCTGATGCAGATGGCGCGGACGACGATCGCGGTCGAGGACGTGCGCGCCGCGGGCCTTCCCTATATCGTCGTGCTGACCGATCCCACCACCGGCGGCGTCTCCGCTTCGTTCGCCATGCTGGGCGATGTCACGCTGGCCGAGCCGGGGGCGGTGATCGGGTTTGCCGGCGCACGGGTGATCGAGCAGACGATCCGGGAGAGCCTGCCCGTCGGCTTCCAGCGCGCCGAGTACCTGCTGCAGCACGGGATGGTGGATCTGGTCGTGCCGCGGGCGGAGCTGCGGCAGACCCTGATCCGCCTTCTCGGCCTGCTCCTCGAACCGCTGCCGGGAGGCGGCGCGCCGGAAACCGAAGCCTTGTCCGTGCAGGACGTCGTCGCCGCGGCACCCCCGATCGCGGTCCCGGCGGAGGGTGAGGCCACGGGCGCACCGGCCGGCCGTGCCGGGGCCTAGCTCCGCCATCCTCGACCGGCTCACCGGCCTTCACCCGAAGCTGATCGACCTGTCTCTCGGGCGCATCGAGCGCCTGCTCGATCGGCTGGGCCGGCCGCAGGACCGGCTGCCGCCGGTGGTCCACGTCGCCGGCACCAACGGCAAGGGCTCCACCGTCGCCTTCCTGCGCGCGATCCTGGAGGCCGCCGGCCGGCGCGTGCACGTCTACACCTCGCCGCACCTGGTCCGCTTCAGCGAGCGCATCGTCGTTGCAGGGCGGGAGATCAACGATGCGGCGCTGACGGCGATCCTGGAGGAGTGCGAGGCGGCCAACGCGGGCGAACCGATCACCTTCTTCGAGATCACCACCGCGGCCGCCTTCCTCGCCTTCGCCCGCGTCCCGGCGGACGCGACCCTGCTGGAGACCGGGCTCGGCGGCCGCCTGGATGCGACGAACGTGGTGGTTGCGCCGGTGCTGACGGCGGTCACGCCGGTCTCGCTGGACCACCAGGAATTCCTCGGCGGTACGCTGGCCGCGATCGCGGGCGAGAAGGCCGGCATCCTCAAGCCGGGCGTGCCGTGCGTGCTCGCGGCGCAGCCGGACGAAGCGGCGCGGGTGATCCGGGCGCGGGCCGCGGAGGTGGGGGCGCCGCTGCTGGAGGAGGGGCGGGATTGGACCATCGAGGCGAGTGGAAACGGCCTGTTGTTCGCGTCCTCAAGTAAGGTGTTGACCCCATTGATTTCTGGAACGACCGCGTCCGGACTCCAGAGGGCTGATCCGCAGGGGGTCGGACGGCAGGGGGTCGGACGGCCGGAGGTCGGACAGCAGGCGGCTGGACCGGTCGTGCGGGAGGGGGGCGGCGGGCATGCGCGGGCGGGACCGGCGGTGATCGACCTTCCCTCTCCGGGCCTGACGGGAGAGCACCAGCAGCAGAACGCGGGCGTCGCGCTCGCGTGCGCGCTGATGCTGGCGGAGCGGTTCGGGATCGACGGGGACGCGCTCGTCCGCGGACTGGCGGCGGTCCGCTGGCCGGCGCGCCTGCAGCGGCTGGGCACCGGCCCGCTCGCGGCGCTGCTGCCGGAGGGCTGGGAGCTGTGGCTGGACGGAGGCCACAACCCCGGCGCCGCCCACGTGCTCGCCCGCCACCTCGCGGACTGGCGGGACCGGCCGTGCCATCTGGTCTTCGGCATGCTGAAGAGCAAGGACGTGGACGCCTTCCTCGCTCCGCTGGCGCCGCAGGTGGCGAGCCTCACCGCCGTCGCCATCCCCGGCGAGGCGAACAGCCTCGGCGCCGACGAGGCTGCCGCCGCGGCAGTCCGTCTGGGCATCGACGCGTCGGCCGCGCCGACGGTGGCCGAAGCGCTGCGCAACCTCGCCCGCCGCTCCGCACCGCCTGGCCGGGTGCTGATCTGCGGCTCTCTCTACCTGGCGGGCTCGGTGCTGCGCGCGAGCAGCGAGATGTGAGCGGGAAGCGATCGGCGAGGCCGTCACACCCGGTGCCCACGTCCCAGGTCGCGCCCAGGGGGTACGGCAATCCCGGCCACACGCGCATTGCAGGATCTGTCCATCGGTTACCGGGTTGCCGACCAGACGCCAACGCCGGACGAGATGTCGATGCGCACCCGTGTCGCTTGCGCGACTGCCCTGTGCAACGTTCGCCGCGGCCGAGGGAGCCCGCCGAACGGGCGGACGTGGAGCATCGCGATACGTCGGCGGAAGGGAGCCGACGCGTGGAGCTGGTGGGAGTGGGACGGAACGCCCGGCAGCCGTGCCTTCGGCGTCAGGCCGACGGGTTTAGCCGGTCAATACATGGCCGAGCGGTTGTCGCCGCCGGCGTCGGTCAGGTGCGCGGTGCGCTCGAAGAACAGCGCCTGGCTCACCGCCGCCTTCACCTGATCCGGGCTGAAGGGCTTGGTGATGAGAAACGTCGGTTCGAGCCGGCGGCCCTCCAGCAGCCGCTCGGGGTAGGCGGTGATGAAGATCACCGGCACCTCGAAGCGTGTCAGGATGTCGCGCACCGCGTCCACCCCTGACGAGCCGTCGGCGAGCTGGATGTCGGCGAGCACCAGGCCCGGCCGGCGGAGGCGTGCAGCCTCGACGGCGGCATCCCGGGTCGGCGCCACGTCCAGGACGTGGTGGCCGAGGCTGCCGACGATCTGCTCCAGGTCCATGGCGATCAGCGGCTCGTCCTCGATGATCAGCACCGAGGTCGCCGTCTGCCGGTCGATGTCCCGCACCGCCTGCTCGACCAGATCGGCAACCATTGCAGCGTTCAGGTCGAGCACGGCCGCCGCGTCATGGGAACTGAAGCCTTCGACCACGGTCAGCAGCAGCGCCTGCCGGTTGAGCGGCGTCAGCTGCGCGAGCCTGCGCCCGGCGACCGCCTCCGCAGGGTTCTCCGGCTCGGCCGCGTCGCCCGGCAGCACGGTCGAGGACCAAACCCTGTGAAACATCCGGTAGAGGGCGATCCGGACGTCGCCGTTCTGGCCGAATTCGCCGGGTGCCGCCAGGATGGCCTCGAGTGTCGCCGCCACGTAGGCGTCGCCGGCCTGCTGGCTTCCCGTCAGTGCCCTCGCATGCCGACGCAGGTACGGAAGCAGCTGCGCGATTCGCTCGGACAGGGCCTGCATTCTCTCTCCCTCGTTGCTTTGTCGGACCCTTGTGGCTTCGAACGCTCCCGCGGGTGTCGCTGAACCATATTCGGCAGGAGAACCGGGCACCTTCAACGTGATATAGGGCAGGTGAAACTTTCTGGGAACCGCTTTTCCCGATCGGCGTTGATGGGGAAACTCCCAGGCTGCCCTCGGCGACGCCGATGGCTGGGGACAACGGATGACTGAGGACGGTCCGGCCGATAAGCAAATGCCGACAGCTCTGAAGCTACAGCGGCTTCCGGATCGGAAGCACCAGGCGGACGAGCGTGCCGACTGGATCGGGCAGGAGTTGAGAAAGGTCTTCGAGGAAGCGCTCGACGAACCGATACCGGATCGGCTCAAGGTCTTGCTTCAGAAGCTGCAGTCGAATGAGGAATCGAAGCCTTGACGCAGCCCGCCGGCGATCCGGACATCCGGGATCTGATCATCGACCTCATTCCGAGCCTGCGCGCCTTCGCGCGATCGCTGGTCAACGACCGGGACCGGGCGGACGACCTGGTGCAGGAAACCATCCTCAAGGCGCTGAGCAACCTGGACCGCTTCCAGCCGGGTACGAACATGCGCGCGTGGCTGTTCACCATTCTGCGCAATTCGTTCTTCTCCGAGCTGCGAAAGCGCCGCTCGGAGGTGGCGGACGTGGACGGCAAGTACGCGGCGCAACTGACCACCCGGGCAACGCAGATCGACAAGGTGGAACTCCGGGAGTTCAAGCTGGCGATGCTGAAGCTGCCCCCCGAGCAGCGGGAAGCGCTGATCCTGGTCGGCCCCGCCGGCTTCTCCTATGAAGAGGCGGCGGCGATCTGCGGCTGCGCCGTCGGCACGATCAAGAGCCGCGTCAACCGTGGCCGCACCCGGCTGACGACGCTGATCGAGGGCGAGACGCCGGAGCTCATGCGCAAGGCCCTCGCCTGAAACGCTTGTGGATCCTCTCCGTGGCCGCCCGCCGCGCCCGCCGCGTCTGCTGCAAGGACTTGTAACGTCGCAGGCGAGACCTGTACCCGGTCAACCCCGGCGGCGCCTCCCGACTGCTGCCACCGGCCTTTCGCGCACCGCCACAGGCGGAAGCGCCTTGGCCTCGAAGCGGCAGACATCGCTGACGGGGCACTCCCAGCAGCGCGGTTTCCTGGCCATGCAGACGTAACGACCATGCAGAATTAGCCAGGAATGCGCGTAGCCCAGCCAACGGGTCGGGGTGCGCGCCAGCAGCGCAGTCTCGACCGCCACCGGCGTCGATCCAAATGCGAGCCCGGTTCGGTTGGCAACACGGAAAACGTGTGTGTCGACGGCAATCGTCGGTTCGCCGAAGGCTATGTTGAGGACAACATTGGCCGTCTTGCGCCCCACCCCGGGCAACGCCTGCAGGGCATCCCGGTCGCGTGGCACTTCGCCGCCGTGCCGGTCGATCAGCGACCGGCAGAGCGCGATGATGTTCTTCGCCTTGGTGTTGAACAAGCCGATGGTCTTGATCCGCTCCCGAAGACCCGCCTCCCCCAGCGCCAGCATGGAGGCCGGATCTGGCGCCTCGCGGAACAGTGGCTCCGTCGCCTTGTTGACGCCAGCATCCGTCGCCTGCGCCGAGAGTACGACTGCGACCAGCAGAGTGAACGCGTCGCGGTGCGCGAGCTCACCTTTCGGCTCCGGGTTCCGGGCCGCCAGCCTGCGGTAGAATTCGTCCACGGCCGTCTCGTCCATCAGCCCTGCCGGCCGTGGCTCCCCGGCGTCCAGCGCACCAGCCTGCGGCGCCGGGATTCGCGGGTCAGCGCTTTGCATTCCCTGGGTGCCTTCCGCGGAGGCAGGTGTCTTGCCGGTCGGGTCGACTGCCGCTCGTCGCTTGCCGAATGCCAATTTTCCCTCGCCCTCGCAGTTGTCAATGTTGATAATCAGCCTCATTCAGCGAGCGTAACGATGAGCCAGGCTGTCGACACCGCCGTCCTCTACAGTGCTGTCCTGCGCCCACACCGAAGCGTCGGGATCTCCGGCATCCGTATCGTCAGCGTCATCGTCGCCGTCTGGTTCGCGATCCTCGGTATTGTGTTTACGATCGCGGGCGCCTGGCCGGTCGCCCCATTCCTCGGCGTAGAGGTGGTCCTGCTGTACGCGGCCCTGCGGATCAATTTGCGAGCCGGCAATGCCAGCGAGACAATCGCGCTCACCCGCAGGGCGCTGATCGTCCACCGCATCGATCACTGGGGCAAGCAGACCGACTTCTCTTTCCCACCGCAGTGGCTTCAGGTCAATCTGCTGGAGATGCCGGGGGACGACAACAGATTGGAACTGCGCGCCCACGGTCGCTCGCTTGCCATCGCGAGCTTCCTGATGCCGCAGGAACGCTCGGAACTCGCAGAGACTCTGAGGTGCGTGCTCAACCGAATGACGCTCGCGGGTCCGGCAGGGAGCGGGCGATAGGCCGGACGGAGCATCGACACCCTGGATATCGGCTTGCCTGACGATGGCGGTGAGCGCCTTTTCCGCCATCCGCCGCGGCTCGCGGAAGCCCGGGAAGCAGCGGCGCTGTCAGAACTGTGAACCTGCAGCCATACCGTCCCGAGCTGAACCCGCAGGAGGCCATCTGGCAGCATCGCCGCCAGAACCACCCGTCCAAGAGCGTGTTCGCCGGCTACGACGCCGTTGTCGACGCTTGTTGCGCCGCCTCGATGGCCTCGATGAACCAGCCAGACCCGATCACCTCCATCGCCACACGAGAATGGGCCGAAGCGGTCACCGACTGATGCCGATGGTATGACTCCCTACAATTGACGCCTGCTTCGGCTCCGCCGACACTCACCCCATGCCGATCCTCGAGCCGTTCGCCGCCCACTTCCCGTATCACCCGCTGCTGCTGCTGCTGGCGGCGCTTGCCCTGGAACCGTTGCTGGGCGAGGCGCGGGGGCCGTTCTCGCGCATTCCACATCCGGTGCGCCCGATCGGCTGGCTGGTCGCAGCATTGGAACACAAGCTCAACCGCGAGGAGCGCTCGCCCACCGACCGCCGCGCCCGCGGCATCCTGGTCGTCGTCCTCGTCGTGGGGCTGGCGGCGGCGATCGGCGCCGGGATCGAGGCGCTGGCCCGGGCCGTCCCCTTCGGCTGGGTGCTGGAACTGGCGATGATCGTGGCGCTGCTGGCGCAGCGCAGCCTGTTCCAGCACGTGCGGCGAGTCGGCATGGCGCTGGCCGCGGGCGGGCTGGAGGCGGGGCGCGAAGCGGTCTCGCACATCGTCGGCCGCGACGTCCGCCAGCTGGACAACCACGGCGTCGCCCGGGCGGCGATCGAGTCGTGCGCCGAGAACTTCTCCGATGCGGTGGTTGCACCGGTTTTCTGGTACGTGCTGTTCGGCCTGCCGGGGATGCTGGCCTACAAGGCGGTGAACACGCTGGACAGCATGATCGGCCACCGCTCGCAGCGCTATCGCGCCTTCGGCTGGGCGGCCGCACGGCTGGATGACGCGATGAACCTGCTCCCGGCGCGGCTCTCCGGCTTCTTCCTCGGTGCCGCCGCGCTGGCCGTGCCCGGCACCCGGCCGCTGCGCGGGCTGACGATCATGTGGCAGCATTCGGGCCGCCACCGCTCGCCCAACGCCGGCTGGCCGGAAGCGGCGATGGCGGGAGCGCTGGGGCTTTCGCTGGCCGGTCCCCGGCGCTATCCAGGGGAAGTGGTGGAGGCACCCTGGATCGGCGAGGGGACGGCGCGGGCCACGCCGCGGGACGTGATGCGCGCGCTCGCCCTGTTTGCGGTTGCCTGCGGCGCCAACGCGCTGGCGGTGGCGGGACTGGCGGCGCTGCGCTGGGCCTGAGGGGCCGAAGGGAGGGGCCGGACCGGCCGAGAGGAGAGGAGGACGCGAGTGATGAGCGAGCTGACCCTGGTGATCGCCAACAAGGCCTATTCGTCCTGGTCGCTGCGGCCGTGGCTCGCACTGATGCACGCGGGCGTGATGTTCGAGGAGATCGTCATCCCGCTGCGCCGGCCGGAGACGGCGGACGCGATCGCCAGGCACACGCCGGCCGGCAAGGTGCCGGTGCTGCGCCACGGCGAGGTGATCATCTGGGAGTCGATCGCCATCCTGGAGTACCTGGCCGAGCTGTTTCCGGACGCAGGCCTGTGGCCGGCGGAGCGCGCCGCGCGGGCGCACGCGCGCACGGTCTCGGCCGAGATGCACGCCGGTTTCACCGCCCTGCGCTCCAACATGCCGATGAACGTGCGCGCCAGCCTGCCCGGGCGCGGGCGGACGCCGGAGGTCGCCCGGGACGTCGCCCGGATCACGGCGCTGTGGCGCGACTGCCGCGCGCGCTTCGGCGACGGCGGGCCGTTCCTGTTCGGGGCATTCGGCAACGCGGACGCCATGTTCGCGCCGGTGGTCACCCGCTTCCAGACCTATGGCGTGGAACTCGATCCGGTCAGCCAGGCCTATGCGGATGCCGTCCTGCACCACCCGGCAATGCGCGCGTGGTACCAGGGCGCGCACGGGGAGGAGTGGGTCATCGGGGACTACGAGCTGTCGTAGCCGGCCCCCTGGGTCAGCTCCCCCCTGGATCGGTTCAGCCGGGGCGAGGCTCGTCGTCTTCCGGCCACACACCGTGCTCGATCGGGCGGACCGACAGATCGCCGGGGGTCAGTACCGCGTGGCGGATGCGGCGCCGGTTCCACGTCCAGGTCAGGTGGACGCGGCCGTCCGCCCCTTCGATGATGGCCGGGTAGGAGAACTCGCCCGGCTCGTGTTCCAGGACCGCCGCCGCCGACCAGTGCTCGCCGTCGCGGGTCATCGCCAGGTTCAGCGGCGTGCGCCCCATCTGGCTGTGGTTGTAGATCAGCAACGACGTGCCGTTCGCGAGTGTCACCCCGTCGATGCCGCTGTCGGGGTTCGGCAGCTCACTGGCGGCGAGCGGTGTCCAGGTGTCGCCTGCGTCCTCGGACCAGCATTGGCCGATGGTTCCCTGCCGGGTGCGGCAGAGCAGCTGCAGCCGGCCGTCCGGATGGGTCAGCAGGCAGGGCTGGATGGCGGCGAAGCCGCGGCCGTCGCTCAGGGGAGGCCCACGGCGCCAAACGTGGGCTTCGGCATCCGTCCATTCCAGGTGGATCCGCCAGCTGCCCCGCTCGTCCGACGACGGGCAGAGCAGCCGGCCGTCGGCGAGCTGCACCGGCTTGTTCTTGATCGGGCCCAGCATGCTCTCCGGCAGTCGGCGCGGCTGCGACCAGGTTCGTCCGCCGTCCTCCGAGGTGAGCAGCATTCCCCACCAGCGGCTGGGGCTGGGGCCCATCTTGTAGAACAACAGCAGAAGACCGGGGCGCGACTGGAACAGCACCGGGTTCCAGCAGGGAACGCTGCGACGCAGGCGCAGACGCCCGTTCGCCACCTCGACCGGATAGGTCCAGTGCGCGTCGTCTCCGCCCGTCTTCTCCCGGCGGGAGACCCAGATGCCGACGTCGCCGCGCCCCTCGCGGCTGCCGGCGAACCAGGCGGCGACCAGCCCGCCGTCCGCCGTCTCGGCGATGGTGGACGCGTGCGCCGCCGGAAACGGGGCGTGCTCGAAGACGAACTCGCCGGAGATCGGGTTGATCGTGGTCCCCGCGGTGCTCGAGGCGGTGTGCGGCGTCGCGGTCCACATCCGGGCGGTTCCTTTCTTCAGCGGCGCCGGCGCGGCGGGCCATGCCGGTGACGGGAGGGATGCGGCGAGCGGATCGGGCGGTGGCCGCGGCGCTCGACCAGCCCGCCCATCAGCTCCAAGATGATTCCGCCGGTGAGCGGGTTGGCTTCGGCCAGCCGCGCTTCGACCGCGTCGCCCAGGCGGAAGACGAGGCGGTGTTCGCGGCCGATGAGCCGGTGCGCCGCCTCGTCGTGCACATAGTAGTCGTTGGGCAGGGTGCTGACCGGCACGAGACCGTCGGCGCCCGACTCGTTCAGCGTGACGAACAGGCCGAAGCGGGTGACGCCGCTGATCCGCCCCGGCATCACCGTACCCACCCTTTCGGCGAGGAATGCGGCAGTGAATCGGTCGACGGCGTCCCGCTCGGCGGCGGCGGCGCGGCGTTCGGTGCCCGAGATGTGCTCGGCCATGCGCTCGAAATCGCCGCCGTCCCGGGCCTGGGCGTCGGGCAGCCCGTCGTCGCCCAGCCGGAGTGCACCGATCAGCGAGCGGTGTACCAGAAGGTCGGCGTAGCGGCGGATCGGCGAGGTGAAGTGACAGTAGCGGCGCAGCGCGAGGCCGAAGTGGCCGATGTTGGCCGGATCGTAGGCTGCCTGCGCCTGGCTGCGCAGCACCACTTCGTTCACCAGCCGGGCCTCCGGCCTGTCCTCGACGCGGGCCAGGATGCGGTTGAAATCCTTCGGCCGCAGCACTTGGCCGCGGGGCAGGCGGATGTCGAGTGTGTCCAGGAACTCCCGCAGGCTCTCCAGCTTTTCGCGGCTGGGCTGATCGTGCACCCGGTACATCACCGGCGCCTTGCGCTCCTCGAGCGCCTCGGCGGCGGCGACGTTGGCGGTGATCATGAACTCCTCGATCAGCTTGTGGCTGTCGAGTCGCTCGCGCAGCTCGATGCCCCGCACGCCGCCGTCCTCGCCGATGACCACCCGGCGCTCCGGCACTTCGAGTTCGAGAACGCCGCGCGCCTGGCGGGCCGCGGCCAGCGCTTCGTAGGCGCCGTAGAGCGGCGCGATCGCCGTCTCCTGCAGCCGCGCCGTCGTCTCGTCAGGGCGGCCGTCGCGGGCCGCCTGCACCTGTCGGTAGGTGAGCCGGGCGGCGGAGCGCATCATCGCGCGTTCGAACCGGTGGCGGCGGAGCTGGCCGGCCTCGTCGATCCACAGGTGGGCGGCGAGGCACGGCCGGTCCTCGCCCGGCACCAGCGAGCACCAGCCGTTGGACAGCTCGTGCGGCAGCATCGGCACCACCCGGTCCGGGAAGTAGACCGAGTTGCCGCGTTCCAGGGCCGCCCGGTCCAGCGGGCTGCCCTGCCGCACGTAGTGGCCGACGTCGGCAATGGCGACGATCAGGTGCCAGCCGCCGCGATTGCCGGGATCGTCGTCCGGCTCCGCCCAGACCGCGTCGTCGAAGTCGCGCGCGTCCTCGCCGTCGATGGTGACCAGCGGACAGGTGCGCAGGTCGACGCGGCCGCCCAGCGGTGCGGCGCGCGCCGCGGTCGCCTGCTCCAGGGCCTCGGGCGGGAAGGTGTGCGGGATGTCGTGGTCGTGGATGGTGATCAGCGAGATGGAGCGGGGACCCATCGTCGGGCCCAGACGTTCGACGACGCGGGCGCTCTTCAGGCCCAGCGGCCGGCCCGGCTGCACTTCCGCCCATACCAGCTCGCCCGGCTCGGCGCCCATGGTCGCCTCGGGCGGCAGCAGGAACTCGGACTTCGCCCGCTTGTCGACCGGGACGATGCGCAGGCCGTCGCCGATGCGCGTCACCACGCCGAGCGCCCGGTCCTTCGCTGCGGCCAGTCGGCGGATGACGCGGGCTTCATAGGTGCTGGGCCCGATCGGCTTCAGGCGCGCCAGCACCCGCTCGCCCGGCGCATACGCAGCGCGGCTGCGCTTTTCCGGCGCGACCAGGATCTGTGGCGGCAAACCTTCAGCCCAGGCGAACGGCCGGGCGGTGGTCTCGCCGTCGGTGTCGATGCCGGTGATTTCGATCACGGCGACGCTGGGCAGCCGGCCCGGTTCATGGAAGCGGCGTCCCCGCCCACGGTCGATCTCGCCTGCCGCTTCCAGCTCCTTCAGCACCCGGCGCAGGTCCAGCTTCTGCTCGGCGTCCAGCCGGAAGGCGCGTGCGATCTCCCGCTTGCCCACCCGCGTATCACTGTCGCGGATGTACTCCAGAATCTGTTCGCGGCTGGGAAAGGGCGCCTGCCCCTTCTTCGGTGCATCTTCCTTCATCGGTCCCCCACCTGCGGTGCACACACCCGCCCCACCGGGTGTCGCGCGCCCGTGTCTTCTCTCCTGTCCCGCCCCTCGTACCGCCCTGTCTGCAGTTTCGTCTTCCGCCTCGTCTCGTTCACCTCCGGTGTAGCACGACCGGACGCGAGGCGAGCACCCGATCGATTCGTCGTCCGTCCATGTCAACCACTTCGAACCGCCAGCCCGAATGCTCGAATGCTTCGCCGATCTTCGGCAGCCGCCGCAGACAGGCGAGCACGAAGCCGGCGACGGTATGGAAGCTGCCTTCGGCGGTGATCCGAACGCCGAGGGTAGCCGCCATCTCGTCGCAGGGCATGCTGCCGTCCAGCAGCCAGGAGCCGTCTTCGCGCTGGACGGCCAGCGGCTCCTCCTCTCCCGGCGCCTGGAAGCTGCCGACGATCGCCTCCAGGATGTCGGAGAGCGTCACCACGCCTTCGAACGAGCCGTACTCGTCCACGACGAGGGCCATGTGCACCGACGAGGCGCGCAGAACTTCGATCACGTCCAGCGCGTCGGCCCCGTCGTGCACCACCGGCGCGTCGCGGACCACGCTCTGCAGTTCGAATTCCCTGCCGTCGAGAAGGGCGTCCAGAGCGTCCTTCGCCTGCACGATACCGACCACCTCGTCGATGGTGCCGCGGCTCACCGGCAGCCGGGAATGGGCGGTCTCGCGCAGCGCGCGCCGGATGTCCGTCTCCCCCTGTTCCAGATCGATCCACTCGACCTCGGTCCGCGGCGTCATCAGCGCGCCGACCTGGCGGTCGCCCAGTCGCATGACGCCGGCCAGCATCCGCTTCTCCGCCGGCTCCACCACACCCGCCGTCTCCGCCTCGGCGATGAACGACGTCAGGTCCTCTTCGGTCACCGACTGCGCCCGGTGGCGGGAGCCCATCAGCATGAGCACGGCGCGCGACGAGATGTCGAGCAGCCAGACCGCCGGTGCCGCCACCCGGGCGATCAGCGTCATCGGCAGGGCGACGCGGGCGGCGATGGATTCGGCGTTGCGGAGCGCCAGTTGCTTCGGCACCAACTCGCCCAGAATCAGCGACAGGTAGGTGATCGCCGCGACGACGATGACGAACGCAACGGTGTCGGATACGGCCGGCGACACGCCCGCTTCGATCAGCGCCCGGCCGAGACGTTCGGCGATGGTCGCACCGCTGAAGGCACCGGCCAGCACACCCACCAGCGTGATGCCGATCTGAACCGACGACAGGAAGCGGCCCGGATGGTCGATCAGGCGCAACGCCCGGCCGGCGCCCGCGTGTCCCGCCTGCGCCTGTGTCTGCAGCCGCGCCCGGCGGGCGGAGACCACCGCGAGTTCGGACATCGCGAGGAAGCCGTTCAGCAGCACGAGGCCCAGAACGAGGAGGAGTTCAAGCCAGAGCATTCTGCCGCCGCAATCCCCGCACCAGCCGTCGGGATGCCGGCCGTCGGGATGAAGGGTGCCGCGCCCTCGCGCCGGCCGCCGCCGTGCTCACGCCCGTCGTTGCACGGGACGCGATTTCCGCCGGACCGGCTCCGCTTCGGTGGCCGGAGGTTCGGTGGCGGCGCGCGGCTTCGTCCCGGCCTTCTTGCCGTCGCGCGTGGCGGCCGGCTTCTGCTTCGCTCCGGCGGCGGCCGGTGGCGCATCAGAGGACGCGGCGGCGGGGGAAGTCTTCGCGGCACGCGGCGTCGTTGCCTTGCGTGCCGCGGATTTCGTCGCAGCGGTCTTCGCCACGGGAGCCTTGCGCGCCTTGGTGCCGCTTCGTCCCGCCTTCTCGGCGAGCAGGGCTATCGCACTTTCCAGGTCGAACGTCTCGGCGTCGCTGCCGGCGGGGATCGTTGCGCGCACCCCGCCGTGCTCCACGTAGGACCCGTAGCGACCGGCGCGCAGCAGCACCGGCTTGCCGTCGTCCGGATGCTCGCCGAGCGGCTTGCCCTTCGCCTTCGCCGGCTTGGCGCGGGAGAGCAGGTCGATCGCCCGGTTCAGCCCGATGTCGAGGACGTCGTCGTCGCCCTTCAGCGAGACGTAGGTGTCGCCCGAGCGCAGGTAGGGTCCAAAGCGGCCGAGGCCGGCGGTGATCGTCTCGCCGCTTTCGGGATGGGTACCGAGCGTGCGCGGCAGGGAGAGCAGCGCGCGCGCCTTGTCCAGGTCGATCGTGTCGGGCTCGAACCCGCGCGGCAGCGACATCCGCTTCGGCTTGCTGCCGGCGCCGCCGGCTCCCGTTCCCTCGCCGAGCTGCACGTAGGGGCCGTAGGGTCCCTTGCGCAGGCTGACCGGCAGGCCGCTGTCCGGATCCTCGCCCAGGACCCGGGTGCCGCTGCCGGCGGCCGCCCCGGCCTGCGTCTCCTCCGCCGTCGCCGGCACCAGCGGCCGGGTGTAGCGGCACTCGGGATAGTTCGAGCAGCCGATGAAGGCGCCGAACTTGCCGAGCTTCAGGCCGAGCCGGCCGTCGGCGCAGGACGGACACGTGCGCGGATCCTGCCCGTCGCCGCTGTCACGGAAGAAGTGCGGGCCGAGCAGCCGGTCGAGCGCATCCAGCACTTCGGAGACCCGCAGCCCCTTGGTGCCGTCGACGGCGGTGGAGAAGTCGCGCCAGAAGTCGTACAGCACCTGCTTCCAGTCGATCCGCCCGCCGGAGACGTCGTCGAGCCGCTCTTCCATGTCGGCGGTGAAGCCATAGGCGACGTAGCGCTCGAAGAAGCTCTCCAGGAACGCGGTGACCAGCCGGCCCCGGTCCTCGGGGTGGAACCGGCGGCTTTCCAGGCGGACGTACTTCCGCTCCTGCAGCACCGAGAGGATGGTGGCGTAGGTGGACGGCCGGCCGATGCCCAGCTCCTCCAGCCGCTTGACCAGGCTCGCCTCGGTGAAGCGCGGCGGCGGCTGGGTGAAATGCTGCTGCGGCGTGACGCTGCGGCGATCCAGCGCCTCGCCGGTCTGCACGTCCGGCAGCATCCGCTCGCCGTCCTCGCCCACGTCGGCCGTCTTCGCCCCGTCCTGGTCGCGCTCCGGGTCGTCACGGCCTTCCCGGTAGGCGCGCAGGAAACCGTCGAAGGCGACGACCGAGCCGGTGGCGCGGAAGGTGATGCGGCCGTCGTCGGAGCCGATGTCCACCGCCACCTGATCGAGGACAGCGGACTCCATCTGGCTCGCCAGCGTCCGCTTCCAGATCAGCGCGTACAGGCGCTTCTGGTCGTTGTCCAGGTAGGGGGCGACGTCGGCCGGCCGCCGGCCGAGATCGGTGGGGCGGATCGCCTCGTGCGCCTCCTGGGCGTTCTTCGCCTTGGTCTTGTAGAGCCGCGGCTTTTCCGGCACGTACCGGGCACCATACTCGGCCTCGATCACCCGCCGGCTGGCGGCGATCGCCTCGCCCGACATCTGCACGCCGTCGGTTCGCATGTAGGTGATCAGGCCGACCGTCTCGCCGCCGATGCTCACGCCCTCGTACAGGCGCTGGGCGACGCGCATCGTGTGGCTGGCGCTGAAGCCCAGCTTGCGCGAGGCCTCCTGCTGCAGCGTCGAGGTGACGAACGGTGGTGCGGGGTGGCGGCGGACCTGCTTGCGTTCGACGTTGGCGACCGAGTACGTGCGCGATTCCGCGGCGCGGACGGCGGCGAGCGCGGTGGCCTCGTCCGGCAGGTCGAACTTTTCCAGCTTGCGGCCGTCCAGGTGGGTCAGCGTCGCCGTCAGCGCAGCGCCATCCAGCTTTGCGAAGACGCCCTCGATCGTCCAGTACTCGCGGGAGCGGAAGTTCTCGATCTCCTGCTCGCGCTCGCAGATCAACCGCAGCGCCACCGACTGCACCCGGCCGGCCGACCGGCTTCCGGGCAGCTTGCGCCACAGCACCGGCGACAGCGTGAACCCGACCAGGTAGTCCAGCGCCCGGCGGGCCAGATAGGCGTCGATCAGCTCCCGATCCAGGTCCCGTGGCCGGGCGAACGCATCCAGGATGGCGTTGCGGGTGATCTCGTTGAAGACCACGCGCTTGATGTCCACACCCTTGAGGACTTTCTTCTCGCTGAGCACCTCGCAGACGTGCCAGGAGATCGCCTCGCCTTCCCGATCCGGGTCGGTCGCAAGGTACAGTCGGTCGGCGCCCTTGAGCGCATCGGCGATCGCCTTCAGGTGTTTGCCGGCTCTGGGATCGACTTCCCAGTCCATGGCGAACTCGGCGTCGGGGCGCACCGAGCCATCCTTCGCCGGCAAATCGCGAACGTGACCGTAGGAGGCGAGAACGGTGTATCCGTCGCCCAGGTACTTGTTGATCGTCTTCGCCTTGGCCGGCGATTCGACGACCACGACATCCATGCGCCCGCCTCCCGTCGCGCCTAAGAAATAAGGGAAACCCGGTTGCCGGGATGCCGTTCCAGGCGGCCCGCCAGCTCCCATTCCAGCAAAATGGTGGAAACCAGCGCCGGCGACAATTGGCAGGTGCGGATGATTTCGTCAACGGCAACCGGCGTCGGCGATAGGGATTCCGCCACGGCGCGGCGCGCGGACTCGTCGATCGTGGCGTCGGCGGCAGCGAAATCCGGTGGCGGCGGGGCGGGCGGCCCGGCGGTCCGCGCCGGCGCCAAGCGTCCAACGGCGCCGGGTCGGGGCAGGACCGCGAGTATGTCGGCGGCGCTCTCGGTCAGTGTCGCGCCCTGGCGGATCAGGTCGTTGCAACCCCGCGCCCGGGCATCGAGTGGCGAGCCGGGGACCGCGAACACCTCGCGCCCCTGCTCGGCGGCCATCCGGGCGGTGATCAGCGAGCCCGAACGCAGGTTCGCCTCGACCACGACCACCCCCAGCGACAGGCCGGAGATCAGCCGGTTGCGGCGGGGAAAGTTGCGCGCCTGCGCCTGCGTGCCGACCGGCGCCTCCGAGATCAGCGCGCCGCCCTGTCGCGCCACGTCCTGGTATAGGGCCGTATTCTCCAGCGGATAGCAGACGTCGACGCCACTCGCCAGCACCGCCACCGTGCCGGTGTCGAGCGCGCCCCGGTGCGCATCGGCATCGATTCCGCGTGCGAGGCCGGAGACGACGACGTAGCCGGCTGCGCCCAGGTCGCGGGCGATCCCGCGCGCGAAGCCGCGGGCGGCGAGCGAGGCGTTGCGGCTGCCGACGACGCCGATGGCCGGGCGGGAGAGCAGGCTCGCGTCGCCGATGACGGCGATCGTCGCCGGCGCGTCCTCGATGCTGGCCAGCAGCGGTGGGTAGTCGGGATCGCCGTAGATGACCAGCCGGGCGCCCCGGGCCGCGGTCGCCGCCATCTCCGCCTGCGCCTCCTCCCGGCTGTACAGGTGCACCCGACCGCGCCGCCCACCGCGATGCGCCAGATCGGGCAGCGCCTCCAGGGCGGCGGCAGCGGTGCCGAAGCGCTCCAGCAGCCGGCGGAAGGTGACGCAGCCCACGTATTCGCTGCGAATCAGCCGCAGGCGGTCGATCCGTTCCTGGTCCGATAGTGGCGGTGAGCGATGCGCATTCATCGCCGCAAGGTAGATGCTGAAATGCCGATGATCAACCAAATCGGCACGAAATTGGTTCGTATGAGGTAGACTAACGTCCTCCTGATCGTGCATCGACCCAGACAGCGAAGGACGGGTACGGTGTGCGCTCGATGCTCATCAGGCCCCAGCGCCCCTCGATCGGATTGTGCAGGGCGTCTGCCTTCCACGGCGCATCGAACGCCTCGAAGGCGGCTGCGGCGGAGACGAAGACGGCTCCGGACCCGGTCGAAGCGGCAGGTGGTGTCGAGACGGGCTCCAGCCGGCCGCGCGCCAGCCATGCGGCCCAGAACGCCCGCTGCCGCTCCGGCGTGAAGGCGGGAGCACCCCCATGCGGCATGCCGGTCTCCTTGATCAGCACCGGCCGGCCGGCGGCGGTGGCGATCGCCCGCGCCCGCGTCCGCACCCAGTCCACCGCAGCCTCGGCGTCGAGCCCCTCCCGGTCCAGCGCCGGGTGGATGTTGGGGGCGAGAAAGTCGCCGAACGCCAGCAGCGGTGGCCAGCCGTAGTCGCCGGCCGGCTCGCTGGTGGTCACCGGCAGCGGTGGCCGCCCGGGGCCGATCAGCGCCCGCAGCCGCTCGCGTGCCGCGGCCAGATCCTCGATCCGGTAGCGGTTGTCGTTGATGCCTTCGTTGCCGAGGACGACCGCGAACGCGATCCGGTCGTCCCAGCGGCGGACGAGTGCCGCCGCCGCCTCGATCTCGGCCGCCGAGCGCGGGTCCCAGATGCCCAGCAGGACGGCGCGGAAGTGGTGCGTCACCGCGGCCTCGACGACACCCGGCGTCATGTCGGGCCGTGTGTCGTACAGAACGAGGCCGTCGAAGGCCGGGCGGAGGGCCGCCAGGTCGGCTGCGATCGAGGCCGGCGGCCAGGGCTCCGAGGCCGGCACCCGGGGATCGAAGCGGCTGGGATTGAAGGCGATCAGCGCCGGTGATCGCCCCTGCAGGTAGGCGAGGAACGGCGGCGATTGCGGCGGGGGGGCGGCCTGCGCAGCCTGCGCCGCGGGGACCGGCGCCGCGACCAGCGCCGTCAGCAGGAGGGCAAGCGACCAGCGCTGCATCATCCTCCCCACTCATAGCGGATGTCGTCGAAGAACACGCTCAGCCGGCCGGCGGGGTTGTGCTTGTCGTTGGCGATGACGACGAACGGCGTGATCACTCGCTGCAGGTCCCGACCGCGCGCATCGATGCGGTATTCACGCCATCCCGACGAAAGCTCGATCCAGCCGCCGTCCACGGGCAGGGCGGCACTGTCGCCGAACGGCTGGTCGGGGGCGATCGCCGCCTTGATGCGGACCCGCTCACCGCCGTTGGCCCCGCGCGCCCGGAAGACCAGTGCGGTGGCACCCGCGAGCGCCAGCGCCGGTCCCGGCCGGTCGCCCCAGGAACCTTCCTGCATCAGCACCACGACGCCGCACCAGCCGGGCAGCGGCAGGTTGACGTCCACCCGCACCGCCGTGCCCGCGTCCGCCGGCCCGTCCGTTCCCGTCGCCGGCTGCGCGGGATCGATGGTGACGCGTCCGGCACAACCGGCGGGCATCACCGCACTCCAGGCGCCGCGGTTGGCGGGATCGCCGGCGTTCCGATAGACGGCCTGCGTTCGGCTTCCGTCGCCGCCGATCCCATCCTCGGCGACTGCCCCGCCGACAGCCAGAAGCGGGGCCAGGGCGAGCAGGCCGCACAGGCGGCGGCAGCGGGCAGGGCGTACGGAAAGGGGCGGCGGCACGGCGGATGACCCATCGGTTCCGGGACGATGGTGGGGGACCGCGAGGATGACGCAGGCCCCCGCCACTGTCCACTCCGCTGCCCCGCCGCATTGGTCGGCGCTGGTCTGCGTTCCCGTGAGCGCTGCGCCGTCCGCCCGGCCGCGCTATTCTGATCGGGCAGGCAGGGCCATCGGCAAGAGCACCCGCGCCGGTGGGAAGGCCAGCGGGAGGAACAGGACATGCATCAGAGAATGCAGATCGTGGCTGCCGACATCACCACGCTGGCGGTGGATGCGATCGTCAATGCGGCGAACGAGACGCTGCTGGGCGGCGGCGGGGTGGACGGCGCCATCCACCGTGCCGCCGGCCCGGGGCTGCTGGAGGAGTGCCGCCTGCTGGGCGGCTGCCGGACCGGCGAAGCGAAGATGACCGGCGGCCACCGCCTGCCGGCACGCTTCGTCATCCATACCGTGGGGCCTGTCTGGCACGGAGGCGACTGTTGCGAGGACATGCTGCTGACATCCTGCTACCGCAGTTCGCTGGAACTGGCGCAGCGGCACGGGGTGCGCACCATCGCGTTCCCGGCGATCTCGACGGGCATTTTCGGCTTTCCCGCCGATCGGGCGGCGCGGATCGCGGTTGCCACCGTGTGCACCTTCCTCGGCGCGCACGCGATTCCGCAGCGGGTGTTCTTCTGCTGCTTCGGTACGGAGTCGGTGGAAGCGCACCGGGCGGCGATGGCGGAGGCCGGCGTCTGAGGCGGACGCCGGCCGTCTCCGGCGGGCGGAGGGAAGGAATTGCCCGCTGCGGTGGGGGGGGGAATCGCTCCAATTCGAGCGAAACCAGCTCCCGGCACTGTCTTGCGGATGAAGCAATCTTCGGCTAATTTTGCAGTCAATATTCATCATGATCTATTATGAGGGTGCCAAAATGAACTATACGAAGAGAAATTTTGCATTAAGTCCAGAGATATTGGTTGTATTTGTTGCTGCCATGGTCGCGGTCTCCAGCATCGCCCGTGCGGCGGAGAGACCGCCGGTAACGATTTATTACCAGGATCGGGTTGAAACCGCCGCCGACGCGGGGGCCGCCCTGCTCGATCGCGCCCGGCGGCGGGGGCAGGTGCGGGTGATCGTCGGCCTGCGCAACGTGGACGTCGCCCCCAGCCCCGATGCGTCCAGGCCCGATGCGTCCAGCCCCGATGCCCGGAGCTCGGCTGTGGAAGCCTTGCCGAGCGCCGCCGATTTCGCTCGGCTGCGCTCGGCCCAGAACGCGCTGCTCGACGATCTGGTGGCGCCATCGACCGCGGCGGCCCCCACTCCGGAAATCACTTCGAAGGGCGCCCCGCCCGCTGCCGCACCGGCGGTCCGGGCGGTGACCCGGTTCGACACCATCGGGTTCGTGGCCCTGAGTGCCAACGATACCGTGGTGCGCCGGCTGCTCGACCACCCGCAGGTGGCGAGTGTGCAGGAGGACGTGCCGGTGCCGCCGGCGCTGGCGCAGAGTGCGCCGCTGGTCGGCGCCACCCAGAGCGCAGCCTCAGGCTTCGACGGCACCGGGCAGGTGGTGGCGGTGATCGACACCGGCGTCGCCAAGGGGCATCCGATGCTCGCCGGCAAGGTGGTCTCCGAAGCCTGCTACTCGACCACGGCGTGGGGATCGGCCTCGCTGTGTCCGCAGGGTGCTGCGGCCTCCACGGCGGTCAATTCCGGCGTCAACTGCGCCACCAGCATTACCGCGTGCAGTCACGGCACACACGTGGCCTCGATCGCGGTCGGCAAGTCGCAGACGCTCAACGGCATCGCTCCTGGCGCAAAACTGATCCCGATCAAGGTCTACAGCCGCTTCTCCAGCCCCGCCGACTGCTATCCGGAAGCCGCGCCGTGCCTGCTCGCCTACTGGTCGGATATCATCCAGGGGCTGGAGCGGGTCTACCAGCTCCGGTCCACCTACAGCATCGCGGCGGTGAACCTGAGCCTGGGCGGCGGCTCCTCTCCGACTGCCTGCGGCAGCAAGCTGCCGGCGATCACCGCGGTCATCAACCACCTGCGCGCCGCTCGCATCGCCACCGTCACCGCAGCCGGCAACGGTTATGCCAATGGTCAGGTCAGCGAGCCGGGGTGTATCGGTACCGCGGTCACCGTCGGCAGCACCACCAAGGGCGATACCGTTTCGTCGTTTTCCAACCTTTCGTGGCTGGTGGACCTGATGGCGCCCGGCACCAACATCCGGGCGGCAATTCCGGGCGGTGGCTACGCCGTGATGAGTGGCACATCGATGGCGACGCCGCACGTGGCCGGCGCCTGGGCGCTGATGCGGCAGGCCAAGCCGGCCGCGACCGTGACCGAGGTGCAGTCGGCGCTCGCGTGCACGGGCAAGCCGGTGACCCGCGCCGGAATCACCAAGCCGCGGATCCGGCTGATCGAGGCGCTGGACGTGCTGCGGTCGCCCGCGACCGGCTGTTCGTAGCCGGGGCGCGCCGAAGGAGTGCGGGCCCGATGCCCGACCGGCGCATCCGGCTGCTGTTTGCCGCGGCGGGTGTTGTCGCCACCGCGTTGCTGCCGCCGTGGCCGGAGGGGGCGGCGGCGGAAGGCATGACGGCGGACGGGGCTGCGGCGAGCGGAACGGCGATGCTGGACGAGGACGCGAAGGCCCGGTTGCTGGCGCAGGCGACGGCGCGCGGCGAACTCCCGGTTATCGTGGGCTTCGTCGTGGCGGACCTGCCCGTGGACGAGGAGGGTGCGGACGTCCGGCCGCCGGATCCGACGGAAGCGGAGCAGCGACGGACGGCCATCGCCCGTGTCCGCGCGCGGCTGCTGGCCGAACTCGGCGTCCGTGCCGACCGCCGCGGCGTACTGTCCGGCCCGGGCGTGCACACGGTCAAGGTGTACGAGACGATCCCGTTCCTGGCGCTCACTGTGGAACCGGAGCCGCTGGCGCGCCTGTTGGCGAACCCGCTGGTCTCGAGCGTCCAGCCGGACGCGGCCGTTCCGCCGCTGTAGGCGGACGGCCTCCTCCGAGCCATCGCGGCCAGTCGATGCAGTCGGGCGGGGGCGTCTCAGGCGCTGGCCGCGGTCGCGGGAACGGGCGCGGGGTGGACGTTGCTGCCGCCTTCGGCGACCATGATCGCCATCGCAGCACTCCGCCGGCTCTCGGCCTCGGCCCGCACCCACAGGATGACGCTGCCGGCGGCGAGCGAGCGGGCGAAATCCCCCGTGTGCGGTTTGGCCGTCACCTCGTCCAGCAGATCCTTCACCGCCACGCTGCCGACGGCGGCGCCGATCACCGCCGCGACGCCGGACGCGAGCGGCCCGCCGGCGAGGAAGATGGCGCCGGCCGCGACCAGTGGCCCTTCATAGCGCAGTTCACCCACCAGTGCCGTCAGTGCGTCCCGCCACGGCTTGCCCGGCCGTCCGGCCGCATCCAGCGATTCGTGCGAGGCGAGCACGCTGAGATCGGCGCGCTCGAAGCCGGCCCGCAGCAGCCCTTCGACCGCGCGCTCGAAGCTGTCCCGGTCGGCGAACAGCCCCACCACCTCGCTTGTCTGCCGTTCAGCCTGGGCGTTCATCATCGCATCCTCCGGTCTACCCGGCAGTGTGCCGCAAGCCGGCGGCCGTTGCCTAGTCCTGCCGTGCCGGGGCCGTGCTAGTCTGCGCCGTACCGCCGCTCACCATGCAGTCGCCGCCGTGCCCTCCGAACCTGTTGCCCCGGACGCTTTCGAAGCTTCTGCCACTGCCCCGGCACCCGCCCCGGCACCCGCGCCGGTACCACCCGGCACGGCTGCACCGGCGCCGGCGACGCCGCTGATGGCGCAGTACTGGGCGATCAAGCGCGAATATCCGGACTGCCTGCTGTTCTACCGCATGGGCGACTTCTACGAGATGTTCTTCGAGGACGCGGTGAAGGCCGCCGAGGCGCTGGATATCGCGCTCACCAAGCGCGGCAGGCACGAGGGCATGGACATCCCGATGGCGGGCGTGCCGGTGCACAGCCACGAGGGCTACGTTGCGCGGCTGATCCGCGCCGGCTTCAAGGTCGCCGTCTGCGAGCAGACCGAGGATCCGGCGATCGCCCGCAGGCGCGGTGCGAAGGCGGTCGTCGCACGCGACGTGGTGCGGGTGATCACGCCCGGCACGCTCACCGAGGATACCCTGCTGGATGCGCGCCGCCCGAACGTACTCGCGGCGCTGGCGGAGACGACCGGCGCCCTCGGGCTCGCCTGGATCGACATCACGTCCGGCGCGCTCACCACCGAGGCGCCGGCCGCTTCGGACCTGGCGGCGGTGCTGGCGCGGATCGAGCCGCGCGAGCTGCTGTGTGCCGAGGCGTGGCTGCAGCGCCCACCATTCGCGACCGCCGCCGACGACTGGCGTTCCCGGCTGACGCCGCTGCCGGCCAGTCGGTTCGAGGAGGCGGGCGGGCGGCGCCGGCTGTGCGACCTGTTCAGCGTCGGTGCGCTCGACGGCTTCGGCGCGTTCACGCCGGCGGAGGTGGCGGCGGCCGGAGCGCTGGTCGATTACGTGCAGCTGACGCAGAAGGGCCGGCTGCCGCGGATCAATCCGCCGCGGCGTCAGCCGCGCGGTGCCGTGATGGAGATCGACGCGGCGACGCGCCGCAACCTGGAGCTGGTGCGCACGCTGGACGGCGAGCGGCGTGGCAGCCTGCTGGCGGTCGTCGACCGCACGCTGACCGGCGGCGGCGCGCGGCTGCTGCTGGAGCGGCTCGCGGCCCCGTCCACCGACCGGCGGGAGATCGAAGCCCGCCTGGACGCGGTGCAGTGGTTCGCCGAGGACGACGGGGTGCGTGCCGACGTGCGCGGCCGGCTGCGCCGCTGTCCGGACCTGCAGCGGGCGCAGGCGCGCCTGACGCTGGGCCGCGGAGGGCCGCGGGATCTGGCGGCGATCCGCGACGGCCTCGGCGTTGCGGCAGAGGTGCGGGCGGCGGTTGCCGACGCGGCGGCGTCCGGGACGTCGGGACTTCCGCCGGCACTGGCCGAGACGACGCGCGGTCTGGGGGAGCACGGCCCGCTGGTCGAGGCGCTTGCCGCCGCACTGGCGGCCGAGCTTCCGGTCGCCGCCCGCGACGGCGGCTTCGTCGCCGCCGGCTATCGGTCGAAGCTGGACGAACTGCGCCGGCTGCGCGACGAAGGCCGCTCGCTGATCGCCGCCCTGCAGGCCCGCTACGCCGCCGAGACCGGCATCGCGGGGCTGAAGATTCGCCACAACGGCGTGCTCGGCTATTTCGTCGAGGTCCAGGCCCGGCATGCCGGCCGGCTGCCCACCGCACCCGGCGGGCCGTTCGTGCTGCGCCAGTCGATGGCCGGTGCCCAGCGCTACGCGACCACCGAACTCGCCGACCTGGAAGGTCGGATCGCTCGCGCCGCCGACGAGGCGCTCGCGGTCGAACTCGCCGTCTTCGACGAGTTGGCAGCCCTGGTCGCCGGCGAGGCGGACGACATCGGCGCCGCTGCCCGGGCGCTGGCGGCGCTCGACCTGGCTGCCGCGCTGGCGGAGGTTGCGGCGGCGGGCGGCTGGACCCGGCCGCGGATCGACGACAGTTGCGATCTCGAAGTGGACGGCGGCCGCCATCCGGTGGTCGAGGCGGCTCTGGCCGACGCCGGGGCAGGGCCGTTCGTCGGCAACGACCTGACGCTCGACGAGGCACGGCGGATCTGGTTGCTGACGGGCCCGAACATGGCGGGCAAGAGCACCTTCCTGCGGCAGAACGCGCTGATCGCCGTCCTCGCGCAGACGGGCTCGTTCGTTCCCGCGACGGCGGCGCGCCTGGGGATCGTCGACCGCCTGTTCTCCCGCGTCGGCGCCGCCGACGACCTCGCCCGCGGGCGGTCCACGTTCATGGTCGAGATGGTCGAGACGGCGGCGATCCTCAATCAGGCAGGCCCCCGCGCGCTGGTCATCCTGGACGAGATCGGCCGCGGTACCGCCACCTTCGACGGGCTGTCGATCGCCTGGGCGGTGGTCGAGCACCTGCACGAGGTGAACCGCTGCCGGGCGCTGTTCGCCACCCATTACCATGAACTGAACGCGCTTGCGGCGACGCTGTCCAAGCTCGCCTGCCACAGCATGCGGGTGAAGGAGTGGCGGGGCGAGGTGATCTTCCTGCACGAGGTGGTGCCGGGTGCGGCCGACCGGTCGTACGGCATCCACGTCGCCCGCCTGGCGGGGCTGCCGCCACTGGCGGTCGAGCGGGCGGAAGAGGTGCTGGCGACGCTGAGCAGCGGCGAGCAGTCCTCGGCGGTCACCCGGCTGGCCCACGACCTGCCGCTGTTCGCGGCGGCCGAGCGCCGTGCCCGTGCCGCCCCGCCGCCACCGCCCCCGCCCCCGCCCCCGCCACCTGCCCCGTCGCCGGTGGAGGAGCGGCTGCGGTCGCTCGATCCGGACGCGCTCGCCCCGCGGCAGGCCCTGGATCTGCTCTATGAGTTGAAGAAGCTGCTTTGAAACCCCGCCAGGCCTCTCGCACCGGCGGCGGTCGGTGCTAGAGTGGCGGCAAAAGACTCAACAGGGGAATGGCAATGGCCGAGCCGCGCTATCCGGCGCTCTACCAGATCAACACGCGCGTCCTGCTGACCGAGCTCGGCGGGCCGGGGCGCCCGGCAACTCTCGACGACGTTCCGGACGAGATGCTGGATCAAATCGCCGGCCACGGTTTCGACTGGGTCTGGCTGCTGGGCGTCTGGTGCACCGGTGCGGCGGGACGACGCGTCTCGCGCAGCGACCGGGCGTGGCGCGAGGAGTTCGTGCGGGCGCTGCCGGATCTGACCGACGACGACATCTGCGGCTCCTGTTTCGCCGTGACCGGATACACGGTCAGCCCGGCGCTCGGCGGCGACGCGGCGATGCAGCGGTTTCGCCAGCGGCTGCGGTCGCGCGGCCTGAAGCTGATGCTCGACTTCGTGCCGAACCACATGGCCCTCGACCACCCTTGGGTGGACGAGCATCCGGACTGGTTCGTGGCCGGCAGCGAGGATGACCTGGCGCGGGAGCCGCGCAACTGGGTCCGCCACGTCTCGGCACGCCGGTCGGCGATCTTCGCCTACGGGCGCGACCCGTACTTCCCCGGCTGGCCGGACACCCTGCAGCTCAACTACGGGAATCCGGACCTGCAGCAGGCGATGCAGGGCGAGCTGGTGCGCATCGCCCGGATGGCCGACGGCGTGCGCTGCGACATGGCGATGCTGATCCTGCCGGAGGTGTTCCGGCGCACCTGGAAAATCCCCATCGAACCGTTCTGGTTCGATGCCATCAACGCCGCCCGCCGGGCCAACCCGGACTTCCGGCTGATGGCCGAGGTGTACTGGGACCTGGAGTGGGCGCTGCAGCAGCTGGGCTTCGACTGGACGTACGACAAACGGCTCTACGACCGGCTGCGCGGTCGCGTGGCCCGCGAAGTGCGCGATCATCTGGTGGCCGGCCTGGATTTCCAGGACAAGCTCGCCCGCTTCCTCGAAAACCACGACGAGCCCCGCGCCGCCGCGGCCTTTCCGCCCGGCATGCACGACGCGGCCGCGATCGTCACCTATCTCGCTCCCGGCCTGCGGTTCTTTCACGACGGGCAGCTGGACGGCCGCCGCATCAGGTTGCCGGTGCATCTCTGCCGCCGCCCGGCCGAACCGACTGACCCGACGCTGTCCCGGTTCTACGAGCAGCTGCTGGACCTGCTGAAGGCCCCGGAGCTGCGCGACGGCACCTGGTCTCGCCTGGAGCCGCAGGCCGCGTGGGACGGCAACCGCACCTGGGATGGCTTCGTCGCCTGTGTCTGGCGGGGAGCCGGCAAAGGCCGGCGGCTGGTGGTGGTGGTGAACTATGCACCCACCGACGGGCAGTGCCACCTGCGGCTGCCGTTTCCCGAACTGGCGCGCCGACGGGTGGCGCTGAGCGACCTGACGGGATCGGCAGCCTACGATCGGGAGGGATCGTCGCTGATTTCGCCCGGCCTCTACCTCGATATGCCGGGGTGGGGCTACCACGTGTTTGCGCTCGAGGAGCTGGGCTGAGGCCGAACCCTCAGAACCAGCCCTGGCGGATGCCCGGGATGCGGCAGTTGCCGGTGGTGTAGATGTCGGTCACCGAACAGGTCGCCCACAGGGAGATGACGACGTTGCCGGCCGTGGCATCGCGGCACTGGGGCGGGATGCCCGAGAACCGCCAGCCGCTGACCTCGGCGACGGCGTCGTTCGACCAGTTGTAGGGCTGGGCCTGAACCCCGCTGAGCGTATCCAGCTGAAGGCCGTGCTGGTCGAGCAGCGTCGCCACCGTCGGGTCGCAGGGAAAGTCGTCGGCGCCCGCAGGTGCCGCCCCGACGACGCAGGCAACCGCCAGCGCGCGTGCAATGGCAGTGGCAGTGCCGGACATGCAGGACTCCCCTCGGACGTGGCGGGACCGGCGCGGGTCCCCTCGGCCGGGATTATTCCGTCCTTCGGTCCGGCGTGCAATCATACTCCAGCAGAACGACGCCGGCGACGTGGCGGCTGCGAGCGATCCAGACTCGCCGCTCCGCCTGATCCGGGCAGTTTCCAGCCTTGTTGAAGCAAAAAAACACCAATCGCGGTGCCGAGGTAGCATTTTGAAGAAAGGTATTAATTTTTACTACATTCGAGCGGAGCATGGCGGGGCCGTTTGCCTGCAGCAGACGCTGTGAACTGCGCTGCTGTTTAGGGTGAACCGGGGGTTATTAGTGAAATACGGGGTGAAACCTCTTGTCGATTACACTGGACCGCCGGGCAGGAGGCGAAGTGCTTGTGCCCTGCAGTCGCTTGACGCCGCCCCCGGAGGCATTTCCGACATTCGGTCGTGCCTCCATCGTTCGGAACACCATTCAACATCATTCGATCGCTGATTGATATCAGGGGAAATACGCACAGAAGGCAGTCGTGCGTTGCGTTACTGCGGGGGACGGGCAGGTACTGGGTTCGACCGCGGCGCCCGGGCTTGCGGCTCTTCACTCGGTCCTGGCCGCGCCAGACGGCGCTCAAGGCGGCCGTGCTGCCGAGGGCAGTCGCGCGAGCGGGCGGCGGCTCCCGGAGGACGCGTCCGGACCGGACAGGTGTACGAGGGGAGAGTTGCCGGACAGGGCAGTGATGCAGGCGACGACCGGTCGAGCGCGGTTTGATCGGATCGAACCGATCCGATCAAACGGTCGTGCTCCAACTGTTTGATTCTGAGAGCAAGTCAATCCGATCAAGCGATTCCGCTTGATCGGATGTTGCTCTAGGGACCGCCGCCTGCGCTACCGGAGCCGGATTCCGGCGGGCGGGCGCCCTGTGGCCCTTGCCCGCCGATGCCGGCGAAGTGTCGGCCAGCGATGGCCGTCTGGGTGTCAGCCGGCGATGCTGACCGTGACCGCTTCCCGCCCCTTGGGAGTATCGACGACGCCCATCGAGACGCGCTGGCCCTCGGCCAGCGAGGACAGGCCCGATCGACCGAGGACGGAGACGTGCAGGAACACGTCCTTGCCGCCGTCGTCGCAGGCGATGAATCCGAAGCCCTTTTCGGCGTTGAACCACTTGACGGTGCCGACCATCTCGACCGCGGTCGACGGATCCGCCGTCCGCCGCGATTGTCCCGGGCCGCCGGTGTGGCCACCGGGCCGGCGGGGAGGCGGTGCCACCGCGGTGGTTTCGTCCACCTCCAGCAGCCGCGTGATCTGAGGTCCCTTGGCTCCCTGGCTGACCTGAACCTTCAGTTTGGCACCCGGCTGCACCGTCTCATAGCCGGCCGCCTGCAGGGCCGCCACGTGCATGAACGCGTCCCCGGATCCGTCGGCCAGCTCGGCGAAACCGAACCCCTTTTCAGGATTGAACCACTTGACCGTCGCCTCGATCACCGGAGTGTCCACCGGTGCGGCGTCTCGGCTTACGTCGCCGAACGGCCGTGTTGCGGGCCGCATGCCCCGCGTCTCACGGGAGAACGGCTCGTCGTCATCAAACCCGCGTCGCCGAGGCTCGCGGAACCCCTTACCCTTGCGCATCATATCCGTTCGTCTCCACCGGCGGCCGGCAGCGCTGCCTGCTCCACTGCCCGCCGGGCCTTCCCTTCCTGTTGCTGCCTCAACCTCGATACGCCTCGTCGTCCAACAAGCCGGACCGTCACCCGCGCCGCGGACCCGAATCGACCCGCACTCCCATCCATGACTCTAAGCGGTTCGACTATACCACGAGCGGGGTGTGCCTTCTCGTGCAGATATCACGTCATCTGACCGAGCCCTCCGGGTGCCCTGCCCGCAGGGGATTGCATCCCCGATCCTGCCGTCCATCGATATCGGGATGCCCCTCTTGCGCTCCGCACGCACGCGCCCGCTGATGAATGCTGTCCATTCCCCTGCTCAGCCAGTGCGCGCGCCGGGTCTGATGCGCCGGAGCGACCTGCGGGAACGAAGCCGCGCCGGGCGGTGCAACGCCGAGAAGGCGAACAGCGATGTGCGGTACCGGCCGGCCCGTGCTTCGGGCTGGCATGCACGGTCACGAACGCCGAAGGGGAGCCAGGGGGTCGTTCGATTGCAATCGAGGTCGACAGCGAACACAACGCGAGCAGCTGCAGGGTCAGGGGTTTTCGCCATATCCACTGCCAACCTACACGTTCGATGCCTCCGCAGGCAAGCGCCAGAACGCACCCGGACCGCGATCTTCATGCCCAACGCATCTGGGATGGGCAGGGGCCTCCGGCGCGACCGCTCACCCCCGTCCGCCGACCGGTACCGCCGGCTTCGGCGTCGTGCGGCGGTAGGCGAGCGCTTCGGCAACGTGCAGGCGGCGCACGGTGTCGCTGCCATCCAGATCGGCCAGCGTCCGGGCGACGCGCAGCACCCGATGGTAGCCGCGGGCCGACAGTCGCATCCGCTCGACCGCGTCCGACAGCAGCCGTCGGCCGCTGTCGTCCGGCGTGGCCACCCGGTCGAGCAGGGCGCCGTCGGCCTCGGCGTTGGTGCGGATGGGGGCGCCGGGGCTGGCGGCGCCGGCGATGTCGCGGCTGGCGTAGCGGGTCCGCTGGGTCTCCCGCGCCGCTGCCACCCGTCCGGCCACGTCCGCCGAGCGCTCCGCCGGCGGCGGCAGCGCCAGGTCGGCGGGGGAGACGGCGCGCACGTCCACCGACAGGTCGATCCGGTCGAGCACCGGGCCGGAAATCCGCGACTGGTAGTCGGCGGCGCACTTCGGTGCACGGGAACACGCGCGGCCGGGATCGTCCAGCCAGCCGCAGCGGCACGGGTTCATGGCGGCCACCAGCTGCACGCGCGCCGGATACGTGACGTGATTGTTGGCGCGGGCAACGGTGGCCCGGCCGTTTTCCAGCGGCTGGCGCAGCGCTTCCAGGGCTGGGCGGGGGAACTCGGGCAGTTCGTCGAGGAACAGCACACCGAGGTGTGCCAGCGAGATTTCACCCGGCCGCGCCCGCAAGCCGCCGCCGACCAGCGCCGCCACCGACGCCGAGTGGTGCGGATCGCGGAACGGCCTGCGGCGCACCAGCCCGCCCGCCGGCAGGATGCCCGCCACCGAGTGAATCATGCTGACCTCGAGCGCTTCGGCCGGGTCCAACGGCGGCAGCAGGCCCGGCAGCCGTTGTGCCAGCATCGACTTGCCCGAACCGGGCGGGCCAACCATCAGCAGATTGTGGCCGCCGGCCGCCGCGATCTCCACGGCCCGTTTCGCCGTTTCCTGGCCCTTCACGTCCGCCAGATCCGGGTAGCCGGGGCCTTCGTCGCCCAGCTTCGGCTCCGGCGGAGCCAGCGTCTGGGTGCCCTTGAAGTGGTTGACCAGCGACAGCAGGGACGCAGGGGCAAGGACCTCGATGCCGGCTGCCCAGGCGGCCTCGCCGCCCTGAACCCGCGCGCAGATCAGGCCGAGCGCTCGGGAGGACGCGTGCACGGCTGCCGGCAGCACGCCGGAGACAGGGGCGAGAACCCCGTCGAGCGCCAATTCGGCCAGTGCCACATAGCCGCCGATCTCGTCCACCGGCAGCACGCCCATGGCGGCCAGCAGGCCGAGCGCGATCGGCAGGTCGAAGTGGCTGCCTTCCTTCAGCAGGTCGGCCGGTGCCAGATTGACGATGATTCGCTTCGCCGGCAGCGCCAGGCCCATGGCCGCGAGCGCAGCGCGTACCCGCTCACGGCTTTCGGCGACGGCCTTGTCCGGCAAGCCCACGACCGAAAACGCCGGCAGGCCGGGAGCGATCTGCACCTGTACGTCGACGTCGAGCACGTCGATACCCTGGAACGCGACCGTATTGATGCGCGCGACCATGCCGCCCCGCCCCAAGCTGCTGACCCTCGGGAGGATAGGGCGGCACTGCTTAAGGATTCGTCGCCGCGGGCGAAGCTAAGGTGATGCGCTCGGCCGCCGGCGGGTCGGTACCGCCGCTGGCTGCATCCCCGGCGGCGCAGATTTGTTGCTCAAGAGCAACTGTTTTGCAACAAATGCGTGCAGAGGGCAAACGCCGGACGCCGGGCTGCGCCGAGACGTGGTATTCAGGCGCAAAGACGGTGTCCGAATTGTCCGGGACGGAGCGGGGAGAAGAAGATATGCGTCGAGGCGGTGTGATCGTGGTTGCCGCTCTGCTGGCGTGCGGTGCGACGCAGGCATCGGCCCAGGTGGTGGGCGACGTCAGCATTGACGAGGCCGGTGCGACGGAGACCGGCCAGGGGCGATCGAATGCCATCATCGGTCTCGGCGTCGGCCTCGGCCCCGACTACGAAGGCTCGGAGGATTACGAGATTGGGATCGTGCCGTTCGGCCGCTTCAGCTACCAGGAGTATTCGCAGTACCTGAGCTTCGGCCCCGATCCCGGCAGCCGCACCTATCAGATGCGCCTCAATGTACTGCCGTACGAAGGCTTCGAGATGGGACCGATGCTCGACTTTCGGCGTGGCCGCAAGAGCGTCGAGAACAACCGCGTCGACGACATGTCCAATATCGACAACGCTTGGGAAGTCGGAGGGTTCACCCGCTACTGGATTCCGCTGTCGAAGGATGAAAGCCGGCCGGCCCTCAGTCTGGAGCTGTCAGGCGCGGCCGACGTCTCGGGGGCCTACGATGGCTGGTGGATTCAGCCGGGGATCGGCTACCGGGTGAACGTCGCGCCCGCCGTCGCCCTGACCACCCGAGTGTTCGCAGACTACGCCAACTCCGACTACATGGACGAATACTTCGGCGTCTCCGCGTCGAATTCGACCCGCAGCGGTCTGCGTCAGTACGACGCGGATGCCGGCTTCAAGGACGCTGGCGCCACGCTAGGCGTGACTTGGTTCTTCGCCAAGCAGTGGTTCGCCGGTGCCGCCGGCGCCTACAAGCGGATGGTGGGCGACGCCGGGTCCAGCCCGGTGACCCGTAACGAGGGCAACAAGAACCAGGGGTCGGGCGCCGTCTTTGTGGGCTACCGTTTCTAGAGCACCGTTTGATCGGATCGAACCGATCCGATCAAACGGTCGTGCTCCAACTGTTTGATTTTTAGAGCAAGTCAATCCGATCAAGCGATTCCGCTCGATCGGATATTGCTCCAGCCGCCTGCCGGCGGCGCCGGCGGAGGGGAGCGCGCGCGTGGACGCGGATGCGATCATCGCCGATCTGCGGCTCTCCCCGCACCCGGAGGGCGGCTGGTACCGGGAGACCTTCCGCGACGCGCCGGCGGACGGCAGCCGTGGCGCCCTGACACAGATCTACTATCTGCTGCGCCGCGGCGAACGGTCCCGCTGGCACCGGGTCGACGCGGTGGAGGTCTGGCATTTCTACGCCGGCGATCCACTGCGCCTGCATCTGGCCCAGCCGCCGGCACCGGCGTTGTCGCTGGTCCTCGGCACCGGCTTCGCCCTGGGCCAGCAGGCGCACGCGGTCGTCCCCGCCGGCGCCTGGCAGGCGGCGGAGCCGCTGGGGCACTTCACCCTGGCCGGCTGCACCGTGGCGCCGGCCTTCCGCTTCGACGGCTTCGATCTGGCACCCGAAGGCTGGCAACCTTAGGTCACAAACTCATAAAGGGGGATTCTCTTTTTAGGTAAATGGTGATTGAAGCTCCTTGAAGGAGCCCGCCATGAGCCAGCGTCGTTACGAGTTGACGGATTTCGAGTGGTCGATCATCGCGCCGTCGCTGCCCAACAAGCCGCGCGGCGTGCCGCGTGCCGATGACCGGAAGGTCCTGAACGGCATCTACTGGCGGCTGCGGACCGGATCGCCCTGGGCCGACATCCCCGATCGCTACGGCCCGCCGACGACCTGCTACAACCGCTTCGTCCGGTGGCGGAAGCTGGGCGTGTGGGATCGGATTTTCGAAGCGGTTTCAGCCGGCTACGACGGGGACCTGCAGATGATCGACGCCTCGTCGATCCGCGTCCACCAGCATGCGGCCAACGTCAAGAAGGGGGCCTCGCGGAAGCCGACGCCGCCCTTGGGAACGGGCCTCACACAGGTCGATGCAGCGCCAGCGCACCACGCCGTCGGCCTCGGGCTGCGGACCCGCCTCCACCAGCGCCGCGAGTTCCGCCTTCTGCGCGGCGCTCAGCCGCGGCGCGGCTCCCGGCGCCTTGCGGTCGGTCAGACCGGACGGACCCGCGGCGTTGAACCGGTGGACCCAGTCCCGCAGCGTCTGCCGCTCCATGCCGCCCAGCCTCGCCGCCGAAGCCCGGCTCATCCCGTCGTACACCGCGGCGATCGCCAGCAGACGCCGCGCCTGACCGGCGTCGTTCGCCGCCCGCGCCGCCTCGCGCACCCGAACCGCATCCCAATCCCCTCACAACGGGATCGCCGGCATTCCGTCCCTCCTTGCCACATGCCGGTCCCCCATGAATCACGCCGCAACCGCCCCGACAACCCCTATCCGCGAGTCAGCTTCAACGCCGGTTGGTATAAAGTCAACGCTCGTTAATTCAGCGTCATGGCCATTGAAGTCCATGAGCTGTCTTCCAAAACAAATATCCGATAACCGAGCCGTCTAGTCGAAAGACGCAGTGGCAAGTGTTGTGCCGTGAGGGTTTAGGGATACGGATGTTATAGATTTCGTGTGACCGATATATCTCCGCCGCTCACGCATGTGTGATAAAATCTTCCAGGTTGTCTCTTCGGATTTTTTGTAATAAGAATGATCCGCATCAGAAATATTGCGTGGCGCAACCGCGAGCGCAAGTCGCATTGTAGCTACTGCGGAACCAGTCGCTTCCTCGAAGTTGGCAAGAACTATCAGTGTTTCTTTGTAACTATACTTTGCCTCTGTCCGCTACTCCCACGCGACCACGCCTGCTCCGTGCATGCTCGCCGACCTGAGGAGGGGCTTGCGGATCCCCGCCCCGCTGCCCGCTGCCCGCTGCCCGCTGCCCGCAGCACGTGGGTCGGGAGCAAGGCAGTTTTCTGCCGCCGCGCATTGACGACGACGTCGACGTGGACCATCCGGTTCGGGCGATCGGGAGCCATGTCGAGGCGCTCGACTTGGCGGAGTTGGGGTTCCGGCACGCACGTGCTCACCATCCTCGGCCTGGACAGGCTCCGGGCCTGCCTGGCCAGGCGTTCCTTGAACGGCACCGCAGCGCTGATCGCCGCCGTCATCCGTGCCGATGATCACGCTTCCTCCCGACGGTACGCCGCGACCGGTCCGGATGAGCCAATCCCGAATAATTAGGAATGCTCATTTCGCCGCTGGATGGAGTAGAAGATCGCCAATGCACTCGGAATCGGAGGGGGACATGACACGCGCGGTTCGCTCCTTTCTCTCGTTGCTGGTGGTCAGCTTCGGCGCACTTTGCGTCGTGCCGGCCCAGGCTCAGTCGCAACCCAAACCTCAGGCGTCGTCGCCGGCGGTCGCCGGCGGCAATCCCAACATCCTGCTGATCGTTGCCGACGACCACGGCTACGGCGACATCGGCGTGTACGGTGGCGGTGAAGGGCGCGGGATGCCCACGCCCAATCTGGACAAGATGGCCGACGAGGGGATGACCTTCTTCTCCTTCTACGCCCAGCCGAGCTGCACCCCGGGTCGCGCCGCGATGCAGACCGGCCGTATCCCCAACCGCAGCGGCATGACCACCGTGGCCTTCCAGGGCCAAGGCGGCGGCCTGCCGAAGGCGGAGTGGACCCTGGCCTCGGTTCTCAAGAAGGCCGGCTACAGGACCTATTTCACCGGCAAGTGGCACTTGGGCGAGGACGACTACGCCCTGCCGAACGCCCAGGGCTACGACGTGATGGAGCACGCCTTGCTCTATCACCTGAACGCCTACACCTACGGGGACCCGAAGTGGTTTCCGGATATGGACCCGAAGCTGCGGGAGATGTTCCAGAAGGTGACCAAGGGGTCGCTTTCCGGCAACGCCGGTGAGAAGGCTCGCGAGGATTGGAAGGTCAGCGGCGAAACCGTGGACACGCCGGACAAGGGCGTCGTCGGCATTCCCTTCCTCGACAAATACATCGAGCAGTCGGGCATCAGGTTCCTGGAGGATGCGGCTAAGAACCCCGGGCAGCCGTTCTTCATCAACATCAACTTCATGAAGGTGCATCAGCCGAACCTGCCGGCGCCGGAGTTCGAGCACAAATCGCTGTCGAAGACCAAGTACGCCGACTCGGTCGTCGAGCTCGACAGCCGTGTCGGAAACGTCATGAACAAACTCAAGCAGTTGGGTCTGGATAAGAACACCCTGGTGTTCTACACCACCGACAACGGCGCTTGGCAGGACGTCTACCCCGACGCCGGGTACACGCCGTTTCGGGGAACCAAGGGGACGGTGCGGGAAGGCGGCAACCGGGTGCCGGCGATCGCCGTATGGCCGGACAAAATCGCCGCCGGCGTGCGCAACAGCGATATTCTCGGCGGTCTCGATCTGATGGCTACCTTCGCGTCCGTCGCGGGTGTCCAGCTGCCGAAGGAAGACCGCGAAGGCCAGCCGATCGTCTTCGACAGCTACGACATGTCGCCGGTGCTGCTCGGCAAAGGCAAGAGCGAACGGAACGCGTGGTTCTATTTCACCGAGAACGAACTCTCCCCCGGCGCGGTTCGTGCCGGCCACTACAAGGCGGTCTTCAACCTGCGCGGCGATGACGGCCAAGCCACCGGCGGCCTCGCCGTCGACACCAACCTCGGCTGGAAAGGGCCCGACAAGTACGTCGCCACCACGCCGCAGATCTTCGATCTCTGGCAGGACCCGCAGGAGCGCTACGACATCTTCATGACCAACTGGACCGAGCACACCTGGACCTTGGTCACCTTCAACGAGGCCATTGCGAACCTGATGAAGTCCTATGTGCAGTATCCGCCGCGCAAACTGCAGAGCGAGGTCTACACGGGGCCGTTGACGATCACGAAGTATCAGCGGTTTAAGTGGCTGCAGGACGAGCTTGCAAAGGATGGCTTCGCCTTGCCGATGCCGAGTGGCAACTGATCGAATGGACCGAGAGTTCGCCCCGCTTCTCGGCGGGGCGAACTCATTCTGTCGGCCGCCTGTCGGCCGCGATCCACCCGGAAACGCAAGATCAGCCCGCGTCGTTCGCAGGGCGGGTTGGAAGCGCAGCGCCACCCGCCGCATGGGGTCGGGTCCCGCCGCCGCATGCGGCAGGTCACGCTTCGCTTCAGACATGCCCTACGCGGGCCGCGATGTGCATGATGCCGGGGCACGCGGGCCGACACTTTGCCCTTGCCCGGGTCTGAAACCACTTCGTAGCATTCGGACGTGGGTATGCCAGCACCGCACCGCATCGTCTTGTTCGGCTCGATGCTGCTCGCCGCCGGCGCGGCATCCGCAGCCGAGGACCTGCTCTACGAGGCGCCGCAGGAAGAGTTCGAAACGCCGGAGCAAATGGTCCAGCCGAGTGCTCGCGGCACCCTCGGCAGAATCCGGCTCGACAACTGGGGATATTTTCAGGAGAACGTCAACGGCAGCTACCAGTGGCAATACCGGCCGCGACTGTTCGTGCCTTGGGTCTTCGGCAGCGAATGGATTGCGACCTTTCGCGCCGACGTACCGATCCTCTACACCAACAACACCGGGCCGGCCAACCGGCACGGCGGGTATTCGGTCGGCATCGGCAACATCTTCTTCGAGCCGATCCTGGACACCGCGCCGGTTCTGCCGAACCTCACGCTGCGCACCAGCCTGCGGTTCGTCCTGAAATCCCCGGATGGCCGGCCATTCGGTGTCGACAACCAGTACCAGATCGCGCCCGGCGCCGGGCTCACCTACCGCATGCCGGATGTCCTGCGGGGTGTGACGTTCAGTCCCTATGTCCGTTGGATACGCGGATTCCACGGCGACGAGCCGGGTACCGAGCTGATAGACACCCTGCAGATCATCCCGGCGACCACCTTCCGCCTTGCCGACGGCTGGTCGTTCGCGTTCTACGGCGAGAATCCGATCACCTACAACCGTAACACCAGCCGGTGGTTCGCGCCGATCGACATGCTCCTCGTCTACCGTGCGACCGAGACCATCGAGTTCGCCTTCGGCGGCGCGACGAAGGTCGGTGATCCCTCGGGGGCGACCTACGACCACGTCATCAACGGCCGCGCGACCGTGTTCTTCTAGGGAGCGTCGCCTGTCCCGGTGAGCGGCGGCGTGAAAGGTCGGGTTGCCGAACCGGCCCGGCGGCTTGTCTGCGGGCCTTCGATGTGCATGATGCCGAGGCAGCGTTTCGCAACCCGTCGAAGCCGCTAACATCCAGTGCCAACAGCAGGACCCGACCGCCATGACCGCCGCCCCGTCGCCGTTCGCGCCCGACCGGTTCCCTGAACTTCCGAGCGTGACGGGCGTGCGGCTCGCCACCGCGGTGGCGGGCATCCGCTACAAGGGTCGCGCTGACGTCCTCCTGGCCGAGCTGCCAGAGGGCACGTCCGTGGCCGGCGTGTTCACCCGCTCGCAGACGGCGGCCGCACCGGTGACGTGGTGCCGCACGGCGCTGGCCGCGGGACGGGCCCGCGCGCTGGTGGTGAACGCCGGCAACGCGAACGCGTTCACCGGCCCGGCCGGCGAGCAGGCGTCCGCCGAGACGGCGCAGGCGGCGGCGCGGCTGTTCAACTGCCCCGCCCAGCACGTGTTCGTGTCTTCTACCGGCGTCATCGGCGAGCCGCTGCCGGTGGAGAAGATCACCGACGTGCTGCCGGCCGTCGCCACGGCGCTGGCCGCTGCCGACTGGCAGGCGGCCGCCGGCGCCATCTCCACCACCGATACCTTCCCCAAGGCGGCGGGCCGCACCGTCGAGATCGATGGCGCTCCGGTGGCGATCGTCGGCATCGCCAAGGGGGCGGGGATGATCGCGCCGGACATGGCGACGATGCTCATCTTCCTGTTCACCGATGCGGTGATCGCGCCCGCACCGCTGCAGGCGGCGCTGTCGGACGTCACCGAGCGGACGGTCAACTGCATCACGGTGGACTCGGATACCTCCACCAACGACACGGTGCTGCTGTTCGCCACCGCCCAGGCGCCGCACGCGGCGATCGTCGAGGCATCCGACCGGCGGCTGGCGGCCTTCGCCGGGACGCTGGAGGCGGTGCTGCGCGACTTGGCGCAGCAGGTGGTGAAGGACGGGGAGGGGATTTCCAAGTTCGTCACCATCGAGGTGAGCGGGGCCGCCGACTTCGGTGCCGCCCGGCAGATCGGGCTCGCCATCGGCAACTCGCCGCTGGTGAAGACGGCGATCGCCGGCGAGGACGCGAACTGGGGCCGCATCGTCATGGCGGTCGGCAAGTCCGGCGAGTGGATCGACCGGGACCGGCTGGCGATCTCGATCGGCGGCGTGGCGGTGGCGCAGGACGGTGCGCCGGTGCCCGACTACGACGAGGCACCGGTGGCGGCACACATGAAGGGCAGGGAGGTCGCAATCGCCGTCGACGTGGGTGTCGGCGACGGCTGCGCCACGGTGTGGACCTGCGATCTCACCCACGGCTACATCGACATCAATGCGTCGTACCGGTCGTAGGCACACGGCGGACGAACTGCTGCCATGACTCCGCCCGGCGCCGAGCCCGGCTGCCTGCAGATCGAGAGCCGCGCCCGGCCCGGGCTGCCGATGGTGCTGGTCGCCTCGGTGGCGCTGGTGGACGTGGACGGGCGGGTGCTGGTGCAGTGTCGCCCGGAAGGCAAGTCGTGGGCCGGCTGGTGGGAGTTTCCCGGCGGCAAGATCGCCCCGGGCGAGACGCCGGAAGCGACGGTGGTCCGCGAGCTCGTCGAGGAGCTGGGTCTCGACATCACCGAAAGCTGCCTTGCCCCCTTCACCTTCACCTCCTTCGCCTACGACGACTTCCACCTGCTGATGATGCTCTACCTCTGCCGCGTCTGGCGGGGTGTGCCCGTCCCGCGGGAAGGCCAGACGCTGAAGTGGCTGCGGCCGATCGAAGTCGGGCGGCTGCCGCAGCTGCTGCCGGCGGACGTGCCTCTGGTGGCGATGCTGCGGGACTGGCTGTAGAGTTCGTCGGCTCGGCTGGCGAGCGGCAGGAGGATAGGGCATGCGCATCCTGATTCTGGGCGCCGGGGCCACCGGCGGGTATTTCGGCGGGCGCATGCTCGAGGCGGGCGCGGACGTAACCTTCCTGGTCCGGCCGCGCCGCGCGGAGCAGCTGCGCGCGCAGGGCCTCGTCGTCGAGAGCCCCTGCGGCGACATTCGCCGGCCGGCGCCGGTGGTCACGGCGGAAGCCCTGCGACCGGAGTGGGACGTTGTCGTGCTCTCCTGCAAGGCCTGGGATCTGGTCGACGCGATCGGCGCGATGACGCCGGCGATGGGACCGGAGACGAAGGTGCTGCCGCTGCTCAACGGCCTGATGCACCTGGACGTTCTCGACGAGGTGTTCGGCGCCGGCCGAGTGCTGGGCGGCCTGTGCCAGATCGCGGCGACGCTGACGCCCGACGGCACCATCCGTCACCTCAACAAGGCACACATGCTGGCCTTCGGCCACCGCAGCACGGAGCAGCGGCGATTCTGTGCCCAGCTCGATCAGGCGCTCACCGGCATCTCCTGCAGCCTGCGCCGCAGCGAGCAGATCCTGCTGGAGATGTGGGAGAAGTGGGTGATGCTGTCGACGCTCGCGGGCGCCACCTGCAGCTTGCGTGCGACCGTAGGCGACATCGTCTCGGTCAAGGGCGGCGAGTGGCTGGTTCGCACCATGCTGGCGGAAGCGAACGCGATTGCCACCGCGCATGGCAACGGCGCCCGCGCCAGCGTCCTCGAGCGCACCGAGGCGCTGCTGACCGAGACGGGCTCGACCTTGGCAGCCTCGATGCTGCGGGACCTGGAGGCGGGCGGGCCGATCGAGGTGGATCACGTCATCGGCGACCTGCTCCGGCGCGGCCAGGAGAAGGGAGTGGCGGCGCCGTTGCTCACCGTCGCCTACCTGCACCTGAAAGCCTACGAGGCGCGCCGGGCGCGGGAGGCAGGGCAGGGGACCGCCTGAGGTTTCCCACCGATGCCGCCTCTGCTAGAGTGCCGGCCATGATGCCGGATCCCGCACCCGAACCCGCCGCCGCCTCCGGCACCGGGGCTGCGCCCGTGAGTACCCCCGGTACCGCCCCCGTCACCGCCTGCGTGCTGATCATCGGCAACGAGATCCTGTCCGGGCGCACCCAGGACGTGAACCTGGCGTACCTGGCGAAGGCGCTGAACGAGGTGGGCGTCCGGGTTACGGAGGCCCGCGTCATTCGCGACGAAGAAGCGGCGATCGTGGATGCCGTGAACGCCTGTCGCGCCGCCTACGACTACGTGTTCACCACCGGCGGCATCGGCCCCACCCACGACGACATCACGTCCGCCTGCATCGCGCGCGCCTTCGGCGTGCCGGTGGTCCGCGATCCGGCGGCGGAAGCGGTGATGCGGCGACACTACGGCGAGGCGGGCATCAACGAGGCACGGCTGAAGATGGCGGACGTGCCGGAAGGCGCGGTGCTGATCGAGAACCCGGTGAGCAGCGCGCCCGGCTTCCAGATCGGCAATGTCATCGTGCTGCCGGGGGTGCCGCGCATCCTGCAGGCGATGGTGGACGGCTTGAAGGGCCGGCTGCGCGGCGGCGCCCCGGTGCTGTCGCGCACCGTCTCGGCGTTCACCACCGAAAGCTCGATCGCCGCGGGGCTCTCGGCGGTGCAGGATCGGCACGGCGCGGTGGAGATCGGCAGCTACCCGTTCGTCCGCTCCGGGCGTTTCGGCACCAGCCTGGTCAGCCGCTGCCCCGACCGGGCGGCGCTGGAGGCCGCGGTCGCCGATATCATCGCCTTGCTGCAGGCGATGAACGTCGAACCGATCCGTGACGACGAGCCGTCCGCCGCTTGACGTTCCGGTGCCTGACGTCCCGGAGCTTGACGTCCCGGACTTCGGCTTACCGCTTCTCCAGCCATAGACTGCTCTCGTACGCGCCTTCCGGCAGCGGCAGACGGGCGACGGCGCCGGCGTGCAGGCGGGCGGCCATGCGGGTGGCGACCCAGCGGCTGGACCAGACGATCTCCCAGCCGCCGCCCTGCAGCAGCGTGCCCACCGCCGGCTGCTCGTTGTAGGCGCGCCAGGCCCATTCGGCGGGGTAACCGTCGGGCAGGAAGATGTCGTGGATGTGGACAAGGGCGCCCGACGGCAGCCCCGGCAGCACCCGGTTCAGCACCACGTCCACGTCGGTACCCGGCATCAGCACGTGGCTGCCGTCGAGGCTGAGGATGTCGCCTGCGGCTAGGTCGGCGAACACGCCGTCGCCCGCCCGCTGCACCGGGGCGCGGACGAACGCCACGCCCAGGCCTTCGAGGGTCGCCCGCGGCGCCGGGTCGATGGCGGTGAGCCGCGTTCCGAGCTTGTCGTCGGCCGCGGCGCGGGCGAACCAGCGGGTGGAGTGGCCGCAGCCGATCTCGACCAGCCGCGCCGGCCGGCGCTCGCGCACCAGCACGTAGGCCGCCGCCGCATCCAGGCGGGGGAACCAGTCCTGGCGCAGCCGCGGTGCGGGAGGCGGCGCGCCGGCTGCGTCGATGGCGAGCAGAGTGGGGACCATGGCCTCGATCGAGGCCAGCAGCCGCAGCATCCGCGGCTCGGCCGCGGCAAACAGGGGATCGAGCGCCGGGTAGCCGGCGGGGACGGCATCGGCGGCAGCGGCCGCGCCGCGGCTGGGGATGAAGAAACCGTGGCGCGCAAGGCCTGTGACGGTCAACAGTCCGGCGCGGCGACGGCGCCACGCGGCGCGCAGGCTCACGATGGGGAGGGTAAGGTCAGGCGGGCTCCGGCGGCTACGGCCAGGGATAGACGATCGCCGTCCAGGTCATGGCGAACCCCAGTGCGACCACCAGCTCGGGCCATTTGTCGGCGATGAACTCTCGCATCGGGTTGTTCTCCCCTGGGGCGCCGGCCGACGATGGCCTCGCCCTCCGTAAGCGTTCGAATGACGGGGAGTCTATGCCGGATTGCGCGATGATGGGAAGATGCGATGTTGCGAATATGCCCACGATCCACAACATGTTGATAACTCAGTGATCTGTCCGACAATTGGGAGCGATCACAGTGCTGTCGGCGGCGAAACCCAGCGCCACAGCGGATGCACGATTCGATATTACCCCATAAGGGTGTGAGAAGGAACAGGAACAAACTCAACCCAGCGGCGGCCCCGCGCCGTGTTGCTTCTCGGCCTGCTGCAGGCCGTGGAGGTCGTCGAGCACGGACTCGATCAGCTCGAGCAGATAGCCGCGGGGACCCAGGCCGCGCACCAGGCCCGCCGCCACGTCCAGCTTCGTCGCCACCTCGTCCAGCGAGCGGGCACGCACCGCCAGCAGCCGGGTCTGCAGGTCGGCCAGCCGGCACTCCAGGTTCCCCACTGCGCCGGCACCCGGCTGGTGCAGCGCTTCTTCGGCCAGCCGCAGCTCGCGCCCGAGGGTGTGCAGGTCAGGCTCCGGCTCGGCCCCCGTCCCGCGAACCACCGCATCGTCCCGCTCCATCCGCGTCCCCTCCCAAGCCCAGTCCCGATATCGATCGCGTTCGGATCAATTGTCCCGGATCAGCTGCAGCGCCTGGCGCAGCGGATCGCTCAGAGCCGCCGGGCAATTCCGAGGCGGAAGAACCATTGCCGCCTCAGTCCCTGCGCCGAAACGATCCATCGCAGGATCGTTTCCAGCTTCTGACCAATGGGGTTGGTCATTGGATCGCCCCCCCCCCCGAGTTTCGCGGTCCCTCGCCGTACTCTCCCAACCCCGTGCGAAAGCGTTCCGTGCCGGCAAGCGTCCACGAACCAATATCGGGCGCCCGAAGCGAAACTGTCCAGTTGTTAAGCTTTCCGCCGCAGGAGGAGGACCCGGACACTTGTATCGCAGCGCGCAGAGCTGCAGGAGGGTGGCTAGAATACGGTTTGATCAGATCGAACCGATCTGATCAAACCTGAGCCCTAATTGTTTGAGTTTTATAGCAAATAAATCCGATCAAGCGATTCCGCTTGATCGGATGTTGCGCTAGCGCCCGAGCGCGCGCAGCGCCGCCCGGGCTTCGGCGTCGCCCTCGGCGGCCCGGCGGTCCAGGTGCTCGACGACGCGGGCGGCCCGCTCGTCGGCGCTACGGTCGCCCAGCGCGGCGGCCCGGCGATACCATTCGACGGCCGCCCGAGCGTCCGGACGGACGCCACGCATCTGCGGTCCGGCCAGCGTCAGCGGGTCGTATGTCGCTGCCATCGCCATGGCGCCGGCGGCGTGCCCCTGCTGGGCAGCGAGGCGGAAGAACAACCGCGCCGCGCTGACGTCGGAGCGGGCCAGCAATCCGTTGCCGCGATCCATCAGCAGTTCGAGGCCGACGGTGCTGCGGGGGGCCGGCTGCGCCGGGGCCTGCACCGGGCCGGCACCCCGTTCCCCGGATCGTGGGTCTGAAGGCGGAACGCCGGCGGCAGGCGGTGGCGCCGGCACGTCGAGGGTGACGCCCGCGTCGGTGACCAGGGCCTCGTCCGCTGGCGTCGTCACGGCTGGGGTCGCCGCGGATGAGCTCACCGCAGGTGGAGTCGCCACGGACGGCGTGCCCGGGGAGACGACGGCGGCTGCGGTCTTCGCCGGCGCTTTCGCCATGGGCGCCGCGACCGGACCCGCATCCTGCGACGGAGCCGGCGCAGCCGGCTGCCCTACGGCCGGCACCTGCAGCTCGGAAAACCGGGACGGCTCGACGGCGATGAACGGGGACGACGGAGCGGGCTCGATCACCTCGATGCGGTCCGCATCGGCAATACGCAGGCCGTCGCCGGCGTCCCGGCCCAGCTCGAGGACGATCAGCACGATGACGGCAGCCAGCACAGCCACCGCGGCGGCGGCGGTGATCGCCTGCAGCGGCCGACTCGCCCTTGGCTCGGATCCCGCTTGGCCCGCTGTCGATCGCAGGGGGGGGCGATCCGGATTCTCATCGTGCACGCGGGCGACCGGGGCGGCGAGGGGATGGCGTCGATCCCGGGTCTCGCCCCAGCCGACGGTCTCGCCGGCAGCCGTCGCCAGTCGGACGACCGGCGTAGGCGATATCCCGGAGCCGGGCTCGCCCCTCGGGCGATCGTCCCGGCTGCTGTGCGAAATCATGACACCGAACCCTACACACTCGGCGGCCGTGTACGCCGACCGTCACGGAAGTGAAATTAGCACGCCCATTCCGGGAAACGTGAGTCTCCTGTTCCACCCCATCCGGGCCAGGCGAGTCACGCTCCCGTGATGTCAAGGCGGGTCGAGCCGAATCGGGCCGGAATTTTGGGCGCGCGCGGGCGCTTGCCATGGGCGATCCGGAAGTTATCCCCGCATTCCTCCCCTTTCGCCGCTGGTCGCGCCGGACGCTGTAACATAATGTCATATACGGGTTTTGATGCCGCCCTGGGACATCTTCCGCGGATCAAGGCCCGCCGGTGGCGGGTTCGCCTTGACCGAGAGCGTGAATCGATCGCACAACAGTCACCTCCCCGGTGCAAGGGAGATGGTGCCGGCGGATCAGGGGGTTACACCTGTCGCCTCCGGCGGCGTCCCTGGCAGGACCAGGCACCGGCGATGCTGGCATGTGACGTTCGCGCGTCATGGAACGAGCGATTGCCGACCATATGACAGGTTAGTCAAGGCCCTCGGGGGCCGGGCAGAATGCGGAGCCTGAGCATGGCAGATCTGCAGGAAATGAGCCGGGTGCTCTATCACCACCAGTGGGCCGACGTCGAGGACTGGGCGCGGAACCTGGCCGAACTCGCCGACCTCAGCGACGACGAGATCGGCCAGTTGCAATGCTGCTGCCGGACCGGTCCCTGTTCCGAAGACGTCCGGACGCCTCCGGAGCCGGAGTCGTCGTCCTCGCCCCGCCGTATGTCGCTGGTTGACCGCACTCGCCATTGCCTCGCCTTCCTGCGCCTGAATATCCGCCTGCCACTGCGCCGAACCTGCTGAGACGGACCCGTCCCGCCCTCCCCCTGCCGTCCTCGCGGCACCGTCCGACCCTGCCATAGGTTCCGCGCCGCGCCCTCGCCGCGATCGGAACCCTGGGCTGCCTCCGGGCGTTGACCGTGATCCCGCGGCCTCCGCCACACCGCTGCCAATTTGCTTTGCGAGCGTCGGCTGCGCAGGTCACTCCTGCCGCGACCGCTGCAATGGACGCTTTCCTGCACCGGCTTGGCAGTAGAACCGGCAGCCGAGGTCGAGAAATGGCAGGATTTGCATTGAACAACGGCTTTCCTCTGCCCGATATCGCCTTGCCGCCTTCGGCGGACAACGGTGAGGATCATTTCGAAACGCCCCACCGCAAGGCTCTGGCGGGGCTCCTGGCCGGCGTTTTTCAGGGCTCTGGCGTATTTTTCCTCACCGGCGGGTCCGGCTTCGGCAAGACGACGCTGCTCCGACACCTCGACCGGCAACTCGCCGGGCTCGATGGCGTGGTGCTGTTGTCCTCCTCCGGCCCGCTGACCTGCCGGCAGGGGATGACGCTGCCGCAGATCCTGGCCGCCTGCGAGCCCTGCCTGCAACTGGGCGACGGCGCGGGCGACCCGCTGAGGCTGGCGCGGCGGCTGCAGCAGATGGGCGACGAGGGCTGCGTTCCGGTGCTGCTCGCCGATGATGCCGACCGGCTTGCCGACGGCGCGCTGGAGGCGCTGCTCACGCTCGGTTCCCTGCAGAGCGGCCAGCGCCGGCTGCTGTCGGCGGTCCTGACCGGCTCGCCCGAACTGCCCCGACGCCCCGCGGGGCCCCCTGGGGACGAGACGACATCCGCGGAGGACCGGGTGGTGGTCCTGGCGCCGCTGGAAGAAGAGGAGGTCGCACGTCTGCTCCGCCGGCGGCTCGGGCCGGGGACGGGGGGTCGGCCGGCCCGCCGGTTCGCCGGCAGCGCCGGCGCAGGCGAGGCGAGGACTGCTGCGCCACGCGAACCCGCCGCAGTCGTGGGCTTCGAGCCGGCTGCCGTCGCCGCCATCACGCGTGCGGCCACGGGTATGCCGGCGAGGGTCGCGGGCCTGGGCGACGAGGCGCTGCAGCTGGCGGCGGCCCGGTCCAGCCGGTGGGTCACCGGGGAAATCGCCGCAGCGGCGATCGAAGCCCAGGCGTCGGTGTCGCCACAGGACAGCAATGACCCGTCGAACAGGACGATCGGCGAGCCGATCGGTCCGCGCCCGGGACCGGCACATCCGATGCGCCAGGGGCCCCAGCCGGCGGACGAAGCGGCGGGCGGTACCGTGCCGCGGCCTGACCCAGGTCCCCCGCCGTCGCACTTCGACGAGGGGGCGGCGGTGCGGACGGCCCGGCTGACGCCGGTGCGCCGGCAGGGAGCGGGGGCGCGGGCGAAGCTGGCGATCGCAGGCGGGATCGGGTTCGCGCTGCTCCTGGCGATCGGCTCGTCGCTGTTCACCGACGACACTCCGCAGCCGCGCCGCAGTTACCCCGCCGCCACGCGTTCCTCTCCTTCGGTGGCGGATGGTCCCGGCTCCGCGGCGCCGGGCGTCACGGGCGGCATCGGGGCGCCGGGACGTTCCGGCGTTGCGATCGGCCCGGACGCGCCGCCCGTGACGCCACCGCCCGCTCCCGCTTCGGTGTCGGCTGCGAGCGGGGTGCCGGCGGTCGACCCGGGCGCCGCTGCCGCACCGGCCTGGGAGACCGAATCGGATGCCTGGGCACCGGCCAGCGGAACGCCGTCCGAGGATGTCCGGGCCGTGCGGTCACCCGCGCCGTCGCCCGAAAGGTCGCCCGCCAGGTCGTCAGCGAGGCCGGCCGAGGAGGCGGCGCGGGCGCCCACCGCACCTGCCACCGATGCAGCGGACAAGCCTCCGGCTGCGCCGACCGCGGGCAGGCGGCGAGCCGCCGAGCCGAAGGCTGCGGCCCCGGCCGCTCCGGTGGCGGCCGCGCCGTCTCGGCAGCGCCAAATCGAAACGTTGCTGACCGAAGGCGATGCGTTGCTGGAGGGAGGGGACGTGGAAGGCGCGCGCGCCAGCTACGAGGGCGCGTTCGAGCGGGGCAGCGGCGAGGCGGCACGCCGGATGGCGGAGACGTTCGATCCACGCAGCAACGCTGCGCCAGCCGCGCCGCCCAGCCCGCAGGAGGCGATCCTGTGGTACCAGGACGCGGCCCGCAAGGGCGACCGTCGGGCGAAGGCGGAGCTGACGGAGCTGGAGTCCTGGCTGGAAACCTCGGCGGCCTCGGGGGATCGGGAGGCCCGGCGGGTGCTGGACGCCTGGCGCCAGCCCGCCGAGCCCGCCGGGTCGGACGCCGAACCTACGCCGTGATCACCACCTTCACCTCGCCCGACGTGATCTCGGGCGATTCCGGTTGCAGGTCGGCGACGTTCTCCTTCATCCACACCGCCGCCTTCTCGTTGGATTCCAGCGCCATCTCCTTGGTCGAGAAAATGCTGATCGTCGCCATCGTGCCGTCGCCGGCGTCGATCGCATAATAGGCGATGAATCCGGGTGAACGGCGCAGCAGCGGCACGAAGCTCTCGCCGACCTTCAGGCAGACCTGCGAAATCGACTTCACGTGCTGGTAGCGGCGGATGCTGATGTGCATGACGCGGGCCTCCTCCTCCGATTGATTTGTTGCGGTTCCGCTTCGACCCCTGCCGCCGGGAACCTGATGACGCAACGGAGTCCTCGACCACAGTCCGGAGAGTGGCCGCCCGCCCCGCTTACGCCAGCGAGAGCATAGCGAGATCGGGATCGGCTACAAGCGACGCGATGGCGACAGGCACATCCGTCAAAGGCACCGTTCGGCGACGCGAGTGGCCGTCCTGGTGCCCGCTGGGGGACTTGAACCCCCACTCCCTTGCGGGAAACGGATTTTAAGTCCGTTGCGTCTGCCGGTTTCGCCAAGCGGGCCTGGCGGTGAGGTTACGGGCGCGGCCGTCCCGGCAACAAGGGGAGAGTGGGGGAATCAGGGTGGCGGAATGCGGCCGGTCACGTCCAGCGCGCCGCTTTCGCGCGGCCGAACCACCACCGTCTCGCCCGAACGAGGGAGGATGCCGGTCAGCGCGGTGATGTTCACCTGATGGGTGACCAGGACGATCGTCCCGGTGCGCGGCTCCGCCAGCAGCGCCCGCACACCGGCGGTGCGCTCCGGCTCCTCGCCCTGGTTCTCGAAGAACGAGTTCAGCGGCGCAAACGGCGTCACCGGCCCCAGGTCCAGCAGCCGGGCGGTCTCGAGGCAGCGGCACCACTGGCTGGAGTAGACGGCGTCCGCGTGCACGCCCCGCGCCCGGAACGCGGCGCCGATGGCGGCCGCTTCCGCCCGCCCCGCGGCGGAGAGGTTGCGCTGCGTCGCGCAGTCGTCCAGCCGGAATCCGGGGGGATCGCCGGTGCCGGGCGCGCTCGCGTGCCGCAGCAGCGCCACCGCGCCCCCGGCCCGCAGCGCCGCCCAGGCCATTGCGGCACCATCCGTCTCGTCGCCGGCTCGAGCCGCCGGCGGACAGGTGAACGCCAGTAGCCCCATCACCATCGCCGCGGCCCGCAAGCGCCACGATCCGCGTTCGCCCAGGATCATCGTCTCCCTCGCTGCGCCCCGGTTCCCCCACGGGGAAACCGCCCGAAGGGAGTCGGCGCAGGGGCTCATGTGGTCCCTTCGCCGCCCGGCGCCAAGACGTCGGCCGCTGCCAGAGGCATGCGGGAGGCGTGCGGCGCTTGCGCCTCGTGCCTTCGGCGCTAGAGTAGCCGGCTGCGATGACCGAACCCGTTCCCCTCGAGCGAGTGCCCCGCTTCGATGCCGGCTTCCGCCGGCAGCTGGAGGAGCTCTTCCGCTGGCGACGCGACGTCCGCCGCTTCCGCACCGACCCGCTGGACGGAGCGCTGCTGGAGCGCCTGCTGGCGCTGGCCCTGCTGGCACCCTCGGTCGGCAACAGCCAGCCGTGGCGCTTCGTGCGGGTCGATGATCCGGGGCGCCGCGCCGCCGTCCGCCGCAGTTTCGAGGACTGCAACCGCCGGGCCCTCGACGGCTACGCCGGCGAGCGGGCGGCACTGTACGCCGGGCTCAAGCTCGCCGGCCTCGACCGGGCACCGGTGCAGCTGGCGGTGTTCGTCGACGGCGCGACCGACCTGGGCCACGGGCTGGGGCAGCAGACGATGCCGGAGACGCTGGCCTATTCCGTCGTCGGCGCGGTGCACGCACTGTGGCTCGCGGCGCGTGCGCACGGAGTGGGCATGGGGTGGGTGTCGATCCTGGAGGCCGCCCGGATGCGGACGATCCTGGCGGTGCCGGACGCCTGGTCGCTGGTCGCCTACCTCTGCCTCGGCTGGCCGGAAGAGGAACACCTGGACCCGGAACTGGAGCGGGCCGGCTGGCAACGGCGGCTCTCCGACCTGCAGCGGGTGGTGGTGCAGCGCTAGGGGGTGCAGCGCTAGACGGCTCGGGGCAAGGCGCTTCGGACCGCCGGTGTCAGTCCCGCTCTTCGCCCAGCTGCATGACGCCGACGGCCATGCCGATCGAGCCGAAGGTGATGAACAGCCCGAAGAACAGCAGCAGCAGGAACAACGCCCGGTCCGGCGACGAGAAGATCATCGTGCCGAGCCCGCCCACGTCCTGCCACAGCAGCAGGCTGCCGAGGACGATCCCGCCGACAATGCCGAAGAGGCAGTGTTTGAGCATGAACACGAGGAATCGGCGGTGGTCGGACTGCATGACGTTCATCGTGTCGGCATTCGTAGCACCAATGCAGGGCCGCACGAAGGGATCCCGCGCCGCGCCCTGATCACGTAATTGTGCGACGGGATCGCCGGGCTTTATCGAGGCGCGATCCCTGATCCGGACGACGCTAGGAGTACGGATCCGCCGCGTCGCGCAGGCCGTCGCCCAGGAAGTTGAAGGCGAGCACGGTGGTGATCACCGGTCCCATCGGCAGCAGCAGCCAGGGATAGAGTGCGACGGCCTCGATGTTCTGGGCTTCCGTCAGCAGCACGCCCCAGCTGGTCACCGGCGGGCGCAGGCCCAGACCCAGGAAGCTGAGCGCCGTCTCGCCCAGGATCATCGACGGGATCGACAGCGTGGCGGACGCGATCAGGTGGCTCATGAAGTTGGGCAGCAGGTGGCGGCCGATGATCCGGCGCGGGGATGCCCCCATCAGCCGGGCGGCGGTGCAGAAATCCTCCTCGCGCAGCGCCAGCAGCTTCGAGCGGACGGCGCGCGCGAGCCCCGGCCAGTCCAGCAGGCCGAGGATGATGGTGATGCCGAAGTAGACCAGGATCGGGCTCCAGCTCACCGGCAGGGCGGCCGAAAGCGCCATCCACAACGGCAATTCCGGCAGCGATTTCAGGATCTCGATCAGGCGCTGCACGACGGCGTCCACCCAGCCGCCGAAGTAGCCGGCCAGGCCGCCGATGGTGATGCCGAGGACGAAGCTGATGGCGATGCCGATCAAGCCCACGGTCAGCGACACCCGCGCGCCGTAGATCAGCCGCGAAAACATGTCCCGGCCCAGGCGGTCGGTGCCGTGCAGGAACAGCGTTCCGCCCTTTGCCGGGCAGACGAAGTGGAACCGCCCGGGGATGAAGCCCCAGAACCTGTAGGGCTCGCCGAGGCAGAAAAAGCGGATCGGCTGGACATCGCTGCGGTCGTCCTCGTAGGTCCGCTTCAGCGTCTCCATGTCGAGCCGGTACGACAGGCCATAGACGAACGGGCCGACGAACCGGCCCTCGTGGAACAGGTGCACCGACTGCGGCGGCGCGTAGATGAATTCGAGGTGCTTGCTGTCGCGCCCGTAGGGTGCCAGGAACTCGGTGATCAGGATCGAGCCGTAGAGGATGGCGAGGACGATGGCGGCGAGGACGGCGACCCGGTGGCGGCGGAACTTCCACCAGATCATCAGCCACTGCGGCGCCATGTAGTAGCGTTCCTGCTCCGGCGTCAGCCGCTCGGCCTCGGAGACGTCGAACGGCAGCGGATCGACGTAGTGCGGCAGCCGGTCGGCGGTCATCGCTCCACCCCCCCGGTGATGCGGATGCGCGGATCGAGCACCGCCAGCAGCACGTCGGACAGGAACATCCCCACCACCGTGAGCAACGCAAGAAACATCAGGAACGAGCCGGCCAGATACATGTCCTGGCTCTGCAGCGCCGACAGCAGCATCGGCCCGGTGGTCTGCAGGGACATCACCGCCGAGACGATCACCGAGCCGGAGACGACGCTGGGCAGCAGGCTGCCGATGTCGGCGACGAACGGGTTCAGCGCCATGCGCAGCGGGTACTTCCTCAGCAACCGCCCGGGCGGCAGCCCCTTGGCGCGGCCGGTGACCACGTACTGCTTGTGCAGTTCGTCCAGCAGATTGGCGCGCAGCCTTCGGATCATGCCCGCCGTGCCGGCGGTGCCGATGACGAACACCGGCACCCACAGGTGCTGGAGAACCGAGGCCACCTTCGCGGCCGACCACGGCTGGTCGATGAACTGGGGCGCCATCATCGTGCCGATCGACGTTCCGAACAGCACGTTCGCCAGGTACATCAGGATCAGCGCCAGCAGGAAGTTGGGTGTGGCGAGCCCCAGCAGGCCGAGGAAGGTGAGCCCGTAGTCCCCCCAACTGTACTGGTGGGTGGCGGAGTTGACGCCGATCGGAAACGCGATCGCGTAGATGAACAGGATGGTGGCGAAGTTCAGCACCACGGTGAGCAGCAGCCGGTCGCCGACCACGTCCGCCACCGGCTTGTTGTACTCGAACGAGTAGCCGAGGTCGCCGTGCAGCAGGCCCCAGACCCACAGCAGGTACTGCTCGGCGTAGGGCCGGTCGAGGCCGTACTGCTGGCGCAGGAAGTCGATCTTCTCCTGCGCCACCGCCTCGCCCTGGCTCTGCAGCTCGGCGATCAGCGTCGTCAGGTAGTCGCCGGGCGGCAACTGGATGATGACGAAGACGAGGATGCTGATCGCCACCAGGGTCAGCAGCATGGTCAGCAGGCGGCGGGCGAGGAAGCGGAGCATGGGGGGCATCATCGGGCGACCGGCGTCGGGCCGCTCTCGAGCAGGAGCGGATCGGATCCGTTCCCCGTCGCTTGCGACCGCTCGGCGGTGGCGGCGGGCTCGTCGAACCAGAAGGTGTCCGGCCGGTAGACGCCGAAGAAGGCGCCCGGCTCCCAGTTGTAGATGCCGATGGAGGGCACGTTGCGCAGCCGGCCGGCGACGACCACCGGCTGCGGGATCTGCCGGACGGTGCCGATGCTGAACTGCTGGTCGGCGCGGATATCCAGCATCCGGTGCCAGATATCGCGCTGGCGCCCGGGATCGAGGGTGCCCACCCACTCCTCGTAGAGGTGCAGCAGTTCGGCCGCCGCCGCATCGTCGGGCGGAGATCCGCTGCGGCCGGTCGTCTCGTAGTGCTGTCCCCACTTCGGCCAGTTGAGCTGCTGCTGGGTGGTCGGCGCCAGCTCGTTCGGCGGCATCGCCGCGGTCGGCAGCCCGTTGTCCAGCCCATACCAGACGGAGACGACCGCCTGACCGGCGAACACCCGGTTGCGCAGCACCTCGCGCTGCTCGGCCTTCGGCAGCAGCCGGATACCCGCCTGCCGCCAGCTGTCGGTCATCAGCTGCAGGATGGCGATCTGCGTCGGATCCTCGCCCGCGGTCTCGATCAGCATCTCCAGCGGCCGGCCGTCCGGAAGGGTGCGGATGCCGCTCGAAGCGCGCGGCAGGCCGATCTCGTCCAGCAGCCGGTTGGCTCGATCCAGGTCGAACTCGGCCCAGCGCTGGCTATACTCGAGCCGATAGAGCGGGCTGTCCGGCAGGACCGTGTCGTTCCCCTCCAGCGCCAGGCCGTAGTAGATCACCTGGTTGATCTCGCGCCGGTCGGTGGCCAGCGACAGCGCCCGGCGGAACCGGACGTCGCGCAGCAGCGCCCGCCAGACGGGATCCTCGGCGTTCAGGTCCGGATAGAGCGCCATCTCCGAGCCGCGCGCCGAGCGCCACAGCCGAACGCCGAAGTCGTTGCGCCGCTGTCCCTGCTTCAGCACCGTGTAGTTCTCGAAGCCGAGCCCCCGCGCCTGCAGGTCGGCGTCGCCGGCCGCCGCCTTCGCCGGGATCAGCGCGGCGCTGACCACCGTGAACGACACCCGGTCCACGTACGGCAGTTGCCGGCCCTCCGTATCGACGCGGTGGTAGTAGGGGTTGCGCTGGAAAATGAAGCGGCTCGACGGCGGCTTGGTGACCAGCACCCACGGCTCCAGTGTCGGCAGGTCCGGATTGTCGTTCCGGTACTGCTGGCCCTGCCGGTTGAACATCGCCATCCAGTTCCGCTGGCCCGCCGCCTTCGCCTGCTCCTTCAGGTCCGCCGGATCGTGGTAGCGGGGATGCAGCGCCTTCAGCGCGTGCGCCGGGGCGAAGATGTATTCCGGCCGGGCGCCGGCCAGTGCCGGCAGGAAGAACGGGTTGGGTGTTTTCCAGGTATAGCGGACGGTGGTCTCGTCCAGGAACTCGACGCGGGGCGGTCCGCCGCCGGCGGTCATGAACCGCTCCGGGCCACCGGCCGAGAGATCCTTGTTGTTGGCGATGTCCTCCCACCAGAAGCGGAAGTCCTCGGTGGTGAACGGGTGGCCGTCCGACCAGCGGTGCCCCTTGCGCAGGTGCAAGGTAAAGACCCGGTTCGCCTCCACCTCCACCTTGGCCAGCAGGTCCGGCGCCAGCGTCCAGTCCGGGGTGTAGCCGACCAGCCGGGCGTAGCCGTAGACCACCATCATCCGGGTGTCCTTCGGCGTGCTGACCAGCATCCGCATCTCGCCGCCGTACCGGCCGGGCGTCGTCTCCGGCCCGGCGAGCGTGACGACCGACGGCTCCGCCGGCAGTCGCTGCCCAATCGGCGGCAGGTCCCCCGCCATCACCGCGGCCTCCAGCATCGGGGGCTCGACATAGTCGGCGGCAGCCGCGGTGAGGCCCGCCAGCAGCAGCGCCGCTGCCAATCCGAGCCGGCGACCGATCATGTGGGCAGCCCCATCTCGTCCGCCGGCGAAGCGTGCGCCCGCACCCGGTGGCCGCCGCCCAGGTCGTAGAGGCCGGGGGAGCCGGTGCCGTCCTCGTTGAAGGGCGCGGGCCAGGCGGCCGGGATCGAAGCCCGCCCGTCCTCCAGCGCCGCGTAATCCAGCTTCCGGTCCGGGTCGGGGTAGGGGACGGCGGCGAGCAGCGCCCGGGTATACGGGTGGACCGGGTTGCGGAACAGGGATTCGCGCGGCGCCTCCTCGACGATGCGACCGGCGCACATCACTGCGATCCGGTCCGCCATGTAGTCCACCACCGCCAGATTGTGCGAGATGAACAGGTAGGTGAGCCCCAACTCCTGTTGCAGATCCTTCAGCAGGTTGAGGATCTGCGCCTGAACCGAGACGTCGAGCGCCGAAACGGGCTCGTCGCAGATCAGCAGGTCCGGCTGCAACGCGAGCGCGCGGGCGATGCCGATGCGCTGGCGCTGGCCACCGGAGAAACTGTGGGGGTAGCGGCCCAGGTGCTGGGGGTCGAGGCCGACGCGGCTCAGCAACTCGCGCACCATCTCCCGGCGGAACCCCTCGTCGCCCACCCGGTGGATGATCAGCGGCTCGGAGACGATGTCGAAGACGGTCATCCGCGGGTCGAGCGAGCCGAACGGATCCTGGAAGACGTACTGAATGCGCTTGCGGAAGGGAGTCATCTCCCGCTGGCTCAGATGCAGCAGGTTCACCAGCCGGTCGCCGTCGTCGAAGATCACCTCGCCTGCATCCGCCTCGATGGCGCGCAGAATCAGCTTGCTTACCGTCGTCTTGCCGCAGCCGCTTTCACCCACCAGCCCCAGGCAGCGACCGCGCTCGATGCGGAAACTGACGTCGTTCACCACCGTCCTGCGCCGGCCGCCGCCGCCCGCCATGCCGTCGTGTCTGCGCAGCCCGAAGCTCTTGGTCAGCCCGCGCACGTCGAGCAGCGGCGCGTTGGCGTCGGCGGGCCGGGCCGCGGTGTCGCGGCGGGTGAGCAGGTGGCCGGCACCGTGAACGATCTCCCGCAGCGGCTTGAGCCGCTCGCCCTCGCGCATGTCGAAGTGCGGCACGGCGCCCAGCAGCCCCTTCAGGTAGGGGTGGCGGGGATCGCGGAACAGGTCTTCCAGCGGGCCGCTCTCCATCACCCGGCCCCGGTGCATCACCACCACTTCCTCGGCGACGTTGGCGACCACGCCCAGGTCGTGGGTGATCAGCAGCACGGCCATCCCCAGCTCGCGGCGCAAGTCCTGGATCAGTTTCAGGATCTGCGCCTGGATGGTGACGTCGAGGGCGGTGGACGGCTCGTCGGCGATCAGCAGCGCCGGCCGGCAGATCAGCGCCATGGCGATCATCGCCCGCTGCCTGAGCCCGCCCGAGAGCTCGAAGGGGTAGGTGTCCAGCGCCCGGGCGGGCTCGGGAAATCCTACCAGCGCCAGCATCTCGATCGTCGCCCGCCGGCGCTCGTCCCGGCCCAGGGACGCGTGCAGGTCCAGCATCTCGCCCACCTGGTCGCCCACCGTGTGCAGGGGCGACAGGGAGGTCATCGGCTCCTGGAAGATCATCGAGATCTGGTCGCCGCGGATGTGCCGGTATCCGCGTCCGTTGGGGTCGAGTCGCGTCAGATCGTCGCTCTCGCCCCTCCCCCGGGGGTCGGCGAACAGGATCTGGCCGCCGGCGATCCGCGCCGACTTCGGCAGGATGCCGAGAATCGCCTGTGCCGTGACCGACTTGCCCGAGCCAGATTCGCCCACCAACGCCACCGCCGCACCGGGGCGGATGCGAAAGTTCAGGCCGTCCACGGCGCGCAGGATGCCGGACTGGGTGCGGAATTCCACCGCCAGATCTTGCACCCGCAGCAGGTCGGTCGGCGGCTGCGGGGTAGCGCTCATGGCCAGAAGGCCAGGGCGGGGGACAGCCAGCGTGCGGCGGCGTGATCCCGGGTGAACGCGAGGAAGTCCTCAATGAACCGCCAGCAGTCGTCGTCGTGATAGCCGTGGTGGGTCATCAGCCCGGTGGGCTCGTCCCCGTCCACCGCGCCGGTGCGCCGCTGCCGCAGGTGGTCGAGAACCTGGCCCAGAGTGCGATCCAGGCCCATGAAGCCACGGGTGCCCTGCCAGTCCATGATGTCGACGTGGACGTTGACGCGACGCACTCCCGGCGCCGGCTCGGCCGCCGGCCGGGGACCCAGCGTCGAGACCCCCTTCAGGCCCGCGTCCGGCAGGTAGGGAAGCAGGTGCGCGTCCATCCGGTTCCAGGGGGCGACCATCACCGGCAGCGCCCGGGCGAAGGCGGCGATCTTCGTCCAGCCGCGGGAGAGTTCGTCCAGCATCGCCGGCAGCGGCCGGTGCACCCCGAACTCCTCCTGCCGGTCGCCGTCGGGCGCATGGTTGTCGTGGCTCCAGCCGTGCTGCAGGACGAACGCCTGCGGCCGGTCTGCCAGATCGGCGCGGAGCGCCTCACCCGTATCGCGCGGGATGACGGCAAGCGCGACCGGTGTGTCCGCCGCCGCGGCAATGTCCAGCAGGCGCGAGAGCGGGGGCGTGGGGTGCACGGCATCGTCGTCGCGCCACCAGAAGGTCGCGCACCGGCCGTCGCCTCCCCAGGCGTCCAACTCCTGCCGAAGATCTTCCCAGCCCGTCATGCGCTGCCCTTAAGTCTCGCAGGCGCCTCTGCACAGGTCGCCGGCGAGCCGCGCCGTCATTGCGGCACCGTTGCAATCGATTTCCACCGATTGCGGGGCCAGCGTCAATGCCTGGCCTGCGGCGTCGGCAAGAATTTTCGCGGACAGCTCCCGGGCATCGAGGCAGACGGCCCGCCCGCGCTCCGCCAGCACCCGGGCGCGCCGCGTCTGCTCGGTCTCGCTGCCGCCGGCGAACGGCACCAGGACGGCGGGCGTGCCCGCCTGCAGGACGTCCATCACCGTGTTGTAGCCGGCCTGCGAAATCGACACCGCGCAGCGGCGCAGCAGCATCGGCAGGTCCGGCCGCCAGCGCTCGACGATACAGCCCGGCGGCGGCTGCCAGGCCAGCGCGGCGAAGTCGGCGTCGGGCAGGTTCGGACCGGTGATCAGCCGCCAGGTGCGGTCGGCGAGCGGGCTCAGCGCGCGTGCCTCGAGTGCGGCGCGCAGCAGCGGCAGCCCGACCGCGCCGCCGCCGGCCGAGACAATGACCTCGCCGCGGCCGATCGGACCCTCGCCCAGCGGGTAGTCGGTGGGCTCGTCCGCGTCCTCCGGCACCGCGTTCTGGGCCACGTAGCCGGTGTAGACGAGCTTGTCGCCCAGTTCCCCCATCTCGGGATACGAGGCCTCGATCGGGATCAGTCGCGGGTCGCCATGCACCAGCACCCGGTCGAACCACGCCTTGGCGAAGGTGACTCTCTGGCGGTTGCGCTCCGCATCCGGTTTGGCGACCAGGATGTCGCGCAGCGAGCACGCGAGCTTCGGCGGTCGCGACAGACTGCGCGCCGTGGTCAGCAGCGGCAGCAGCTCGAAGCCGAACATCCGCCGGCCGAACGGGAACAGCTCGAGCATCAGCAGGTGCGGGCGCAGCGCGTCGAACTCGAACAGCAGTCGCGCCGCCCGGTGATCGCGCCAGGCGTCGTCCACCGGCCGGCCGGCCTCGTCCAGCAGCACCGCGAAGGTCTCGTCGGCAGCCCGTGCCGGCGGCAGCAGGATGCGCGCGCAGCCCTCGAAATCGATGCCCGGCACCTCGGCACCGCCCAGCACGACGGCCACGTCGAGGCCCGCGTCGACCATCGCGCGCGCGATCAGCGACGCCCGCTTCAGGTGGCCGATTCCCAGCAGGTGCTGGACGTAGAACATCACCCGGCCATGCATCTGCTCCTCCCTTCGGCCGACCGGCTCACGCCCTTTCCGTCGCCGACGAGCGGGCACAGGGCCGCGTCGAGCACCCGGCTCGCCACCGGAAGATCATGCACCCGTTCGACGCGCGATGCTGCCGCGTTCGCCATCCGCAGGCGGCGGGGGGGATCGTCGAGCAGGGCGGCGACCGCGGCCGCGAACGCCGCCGCCTCGCCCGGGGGAGTGAGCAGCCCGGTCTCGCCATCCTCGACCACGCCCGCGACGCCGCCGTTGCGCCCGGCGACGACCGGCAGTCCCGCCGCCTGCGCTTCCAGCAGCGCCATCCCCCACGCCTCGCCGATCGCGGGCCAGACCAGCAGGTCGCACGCGGCGTACGCGGCGGCGAGGTCCGACTCGATCAGCCGGCCGAGCCAGCGGCATCGGGCGCCGATGCCGGCCAGCGCTTCGTGCACGTGTGCTTCCGCCGGGCCGTCGCCGGCGATGGCCAGCCGCCAGCGACGGTGGCGGAGCGGCTGCAGCGCCTGGCCCAGCAGCCGGTAGGAGGCGAGCTTCGCGCCCGGCCGCATCATCCCGCAGGCCAGCAGCAGCGGTTCGTCCGCGCCCGCGCCGCAGCCGCCTGCGAGCGCGGCGCGGTGTACCTCGCGCCGCGTCCGGGCGGCGGCGAACGGCCTGCGATCGACGAAAGGTGGCAGCGGCACCAGCCGCCCGGGCTCGGCCAGCAGCGGGCGGATGCCGTCCACGTCGGTCGGGTTCAGGGTAATCACCCGGTCGGCCGTCGCGATGGCGCGGGCCGCTGCCCGGTGGCCCTCGGCCCAGGGTCCGTGCGCCTGCTTCGCCGCGAACGACGCCTCGGCCACCACGTAGGGAATGCCCAGACCGCCGGCGATCGGTGGGCCGAGCCAGTCGGGTGCCTTGTGGTAGAGGTGGTAGGTGAACCACAGCTCCGGCGCGTCCGACGGATGCGCGCGCCAGCGCCGCAGCAGCCGGTCGGCGAAGCGGGTGCCGAGGTCGGCGAGCCGGCTTTGGCGCAGCGGATCGCCGCTGCCGTCCCAACTGCGGAAGCGCGACGCCACGTCCACCCGGTGCCCGGCGGCCTCGAGTGCGGCGATCAGCATCCGCGCCATCGTCCGGTCGCCGGACGGCAGCGGGTGGTCGGGCGGCTTCATCGGCGCGTAGAAGGCGATGCGCATCACCGGCCCCGGCATACGCGCGCGGCCGCGCCCCTTCCCCCGTCGTTGCGAGCCGGAGGCGAAGCAATCCATATCGGGGCATCGTGCTCCACGCCCGGCAGCGGATCGCCACGCCCCCCGCGGGGGCTTGCGATGACGGGTGCAGGCGCAGCCTGCGGCGACGCGGCGATGAGGGGTGCGGGCGCGCCCCTGCTCCCCACCGGGATCGCAGCCGGCGGGTGCGGGAGGCCGAAGCGCACCGCCAGCCGGTCGAGGCCGGCTTCGAACGAGAACGTCCGGCGCACCCGCTCCGCCCCGGCCGACGCGAGCCGGGCCCGGTAGTCGGGGTAGCGGATCAGCCGCTGCAGGGCGCGGGCGAGCACGTCCGGCCTGTCCGCCGGCACCAGCAGCCCGGTCTCCCCGTCCTCGATCAGTTCGGGAATGGCGCCCACGTCGGTGCTCAGGCAGCACACGCCCTGGCTCTGCGCCTCCATCAGCACGTTCGGCAGCCCGTCCCGGTCGCCGTCGGCGGTAACGCGGCAGGCGAGCACGAACAGGTCCGCCTCCCGGTAGGCCTGGAGCACCACCTCCTGCGGCTGCGCGCCACGCCATTCGATGCGGGCGGCGATTCCCGCCGCCTGGGCGTGGCGACGCAGCGCGTCGAGCTCCGGGCCGCTGCCGATGTGGACGAGGCGCCAGGCGTGCTCGCGTGGCAGCCGGGCCAGGGCGTCGAGCAGCACCGGAAAGCCCTTCTTCGCCACCGCGCGTCCCACCGACAGCAGCACCACCGGATCGTTCGGATCGCTGCCGTCACGCGCCGGTCGCCGACGGCGCGGGGGAGGCGGGAAGCGACCTCCGTCCAGGCCGTGGTAGAGCAGGGAGACGCGCTCGGGCTCTTCAGCCAGCTCGGCGAGGTGTCGCGCGCCGATGCGGGTGCACGTCACCAGCCAGCGGCAGTCGGCCAGCTTCTCCCGCTTCTCCCAGTCGGGCGTCGTCCAGATGTCCTTGGCGTGGGCGGAACAGCTCCACGGCAGGCGGCGCATCATCGCCGCGTAGCGGACGACGGACGCCGGCGTGTGCAGAAAGTGTGCGTGCAGGCTTTCGATCTCTGCCGGCAGTTCCGCCGCCAGCACCGCCGCCTGGCCGAAGCGGCGCGCCCGGTTGCGGGTGGGATCGCGGCGCAGATCGCGGAGCCACACCCGCCATGCGTCGACGAACCCCGGCAGTCGGCGGGCGGCGCGCAGGCCCTGCAGCACCCGCAGCGGCTGGTCGTGCAGATATTCCGGCAGGTAGGTGACCGGTGCCTCGATCTCCCGGTGCACCGGATGGATGTGCGGGTCGGTCGGCCGCCGCATCGAGTACAGCCTGATGTCCAGGCCCCGCAGCTCGAGGGCGCGGATCTCCTGGGCGATGAAGGTCTCCGACAGGCGCGGGTAGCCCTTGAGGACGAAGGCGACCGGGGCGGGCACGGTCAGCGGACGTCGCCGACCAGCGAGAGTTGCCGGGCCGTCCGGCCCGCTCCATGCAGCCAGTTCCGCGCCAGTTCGCCGATCACCTCGAGGCCGTCCAGCAGCCCGGGAATGCGCACGTCCGACGGCTTGCGCTGCTGCGGGAGCGCGCGGATCGCCGCCGCCATTCGCTCCGGCCGGTTATGGCTGTCCGGGCACAGCATCCGCACCAGCCCGAGGCTCTGGGCGCGCGAGGCGCGGATGTACTGCTCCAGCCGCGGCTCGACGCGGGGGACGATCACCGCCGGCTTGTCGAACGACAGGATCTCGCAGAACGTGTTGTAGCCGCCCATGGCGACGATGCCGGCCGCATCGGCCATCAGGTTCTCGACATTGGCCTCGAAGGTGATCGCGTGCACGCGCGGCAGCCGCGCCACCCGGTCCATGAACTTCGCCTGCAGGGCCGAGCGCATGAACGGCCCCAACACAAGCAGCGCCGGCCACGGGAGCGCCGGGTCCAGTTCGTAGGCCCGCAGCACCCAGTCGATCAGCGCCGCCCCGTCGCCGCCGCCGCCGGTGGTCACCAGCAGGTAGGGTTCCTCGGCGAGCTGGCCCGGCAGCACCGGCGAGACCGGCAGCGGCACTGGTTCGCGCCGCAGGTAGCCGGTGTAGCGGACCTTGGCCTGCGCCGCGGCGGGCAGCGCCACGCCCTCCAGTGCGTTGCAGATCTGCGGCAGGCCGTAGACCCAGACGGCGTCGTAGAGCTCGGTCAGCGCCGGGGCGGCGTTCTTGCGCTCCCACTCCTCGGCCAGCTGGCCCGGCTCGTCCATCACGTCACGCAGGCCGAGCACCAGCGGCGTGCCGCGGGTCTTCAGCATGGCGAGCGTGTCCTTGACCTCGCCGCGCAGCCCCAGCGGTTCCTTGTCCACCAGGAACAGGTCGGGGGCGAACGCTTCCGCCGTGTGCCGGATGATGTGCGCCCGCATCGACAGAATCGCGTCCAGCCCGATGTCAAGGCTCAGCGGCTGGTAATCGCCGTCCTTCAGCTTGATCACGCCCGGGATGCGGACGAAGTCCACCCGGTTGCGGAAGCTGAAGCTGCCGATGATCGGCGAGCCGGAGAGGATCAGCACGGAAAGGCCGGGGAAACGGTCGACCAGGGCATGCGCGATCGTCCGGCAGCGGCGAAGATGCCCCAGCCCGAACGTATCGTGGCTGTAGATCAACAGCCGGAATTGCCCGCCGACCCTTCGCATCCCCTGTTCACCGGCGTCGCTCTTTCACGAACTGCTGACCGCGCCCGACCCGGGGCGACGATTGCATTGCCCGTTGGCTTGGCGCATTAATGAGGTAAACGGGAGAAACTTCAAGGGCGTTGGCGTTGCTCTTTCCCGTTTCAGTTGCCGCCGCCGCGGCCGCCCCCAACGCTGACTCCGGCGCGTGTCGCATGGAACCCACTCTTTTCAAGTATATTCGGCGACACAGCTGGCCGCAGCAGATAACGCTGCTGGTAATGACCCTCGCGTCGTTCCCGTTTCTCTACGCGTCCCTCGAACTTCCCAAGATGATTATCAATCAGGCGATCGGCGCAACGGGTTTCCCGAAGATCGTCTACGGCGTTTCCCTGGAGCAGGTGCAGTATCTGCTGATTCTGTGCGGCATCTTCCTGCTGCTGGTCGGGGCGAACGGCGGCTTCAAGTATTTCATCAACGTCTACAAGGGCCGGCTGGGCGAGCGCATGCTGCGCCGCCTGCGCTATCAGCTCTTCAGCCATGTGCTGCGATTCCCGATACCCCACTTCCGGCGCACCTCCCAGGGCGAGGTCATCGCCATGATTACGTCGGAGGTCGAAGCCCTGGGCGGGTTCATCGGCGACGCATTCGCCCAGCCGCTGTTCCAGGGCGGCACGCTGGTCACCATCCTGGCGTTCATGTTCGCCCAGGACGTGGTCCTCGGCCTCGCGGCGGTGGCCCTCTACCCGCTGCAGATGTGGCTGATTCCCAAGCTGCAGCGGCAGGTCAACGATCTGGCGAAGAAGCGGGTGCGCACCGTGCGCAGGCTCGCCGAGCGGATCGGGGAGGCTGTCTCGGGTATCGAGGAGATCCACGGCAACGACACGTCCGAACGGCATCGGGCCGATTTCACCAGCTGGGTCGGCAAAATCTATACCATTCGGCTGCAGATCTACCGCAAGAAGTTCTTCATCAAGTTTCTCAACAATTTCATGGCGCAGCTCACGCCGTTCTTCTTCTACTCCATCGGCGGCTATCTGGTGATCCACGGCGAGCTGTCGTTCGGTGCCCTGGTGGCAGTTCTGTCCGCCTATAAGGACCTGTCGTCGCCGTGGAAGGAGCTGCTCGACTGGTACCAGCAGAAGGAGGACGCGAGGGTCAAGTACGACCAGCTGATGGAGCAGTTCCGACCCGCAGGCCTGCTGCCGGAGAGCCTTCAGGCACTGCCGGACGGGCCGGTGCCGCGGCTGCAGGGCACCGTCGTCGCGACCAGCCTGACGTTGGGTGACGAATCCGGCGTCCGCGCCGTCGACTCCGCCAGCTTCCGCTTCGATTCCCGCCAGCGGGTGGCGTTGCTGGGCGGCGCCGGGTCCGGGTGCGACATGGCGGCGAAGCTGCTCGCCCGGCTGGTGCTGCCGACCGGCGGCACCCTCTCGATCGGCGAGGCGAACCTGGTGACACTCTCCGAATCGGTCACCGGCCAGCGCCTGGCCTACGTCGGCCCGCACGTGCCGCTGATCAACGGCAGCATCCGCGACAACCTGCTCTATCCGCTGCGGCATCGGCCGCTGCGGTCGATGGCGCCGCACAGCGAGGAGGAGCGGCGCGAGCGTGCGGCCTACGTCTTCGAAGCCGAGCGATCCGGAAACAGCGTCAGCCACCTCGAGGACGACTGGGTGGATTACGAGGCGGCCGGCGTCGACGGGGCCGCCGGGTTCCGGGCGCGGGCGCAGGAAATCCTCGACCTGGTCGAGCTCGGGCCCGACCTGCAGGCGCTCGGGCTGAAGGGCACCGTCAACCCGGAAATGCGCGGTGATCTCGCCGCCCGTATCCTGGATGCGCGCCGCGCCTTCCGACAGCGCCTGGCCGCCGCCAGTGACGGGCCGGCGGGAGGGGCAGGCGCCCTGGTCGAGACGTTCGACAAGGATCGCTACAACCATAACATGTCGGTGGCCGAGAACCTGCTGTTCGGCCTGCCCATCGGCGCCGTCTTCGACCTGGACCACCTGGGCGATCATCCGTACGTGCAGCGGGTGCTGGATCGAGTGGGCATGCGCGAGGACTTCTTCGAAGTGGGCTACCAGGTTGCGAAGATCATGGTCGATCTGCTGAGCGATCTCGAGCCGGGGCACGACTTCTTCGATCGTTTCAGCTTCATCAGTTCGGAGGATCTGCCACGCTATCAGGCGGCGGTCCGGCGGGTCGAGGCGGGGGGGCTCGGCTCGACCGAGGATGCCGACCGCAACCTGCTCTCCTCGCTGCCGTTCCGGCTGATCCCGGCGCGTCACCGGCTGGGCCTGATCGACGAGACCATGACGCGGCGCGTGCTCGACGCCCGGCGCGCGTTTGCCGAGGGGCTGCCCGACGAACTGCGCGGCGCCGTCGCCTTTTTCGAGCCCGACGCGTACAATCCGGCAGCTTCGGTGCAGGACAACATCCTTTTCGGCAAGCTGGTCTACGGCCGACCGCAGGCACAGCGGGAAATCGGGGCGTTGATTGCCCGCCTCCTGGAGGAACTCGACCTGCGGCACGAGATCGTAGACCTTGGCCTCGACTTCGACGTGGGTATCGGCGGCAGCCGGCTGTCGGCGGGGCAGCGGCAGAAGCTGGGCATGGCGCGGGCGCTGATCAAGCGGCCCGACCTGCTGATCTTCGATCACGCCACCTCCGGCCTCGATGCCGCCGCCCGCGACGCAATCCTGGGGAAACTGCTTCAGCAGTCGCTCGATGCCGGGGTAGTATGGGTGACGGGGGACGTCGACGAAGCGCGGCGTTTCGAGATGGTGATCACGATGGAAGGAGGGCGCGTCGTCGAGCTGGGGCCGCCCGATCGCATCCTCGGCGAGCGGGACTCCGCCGCCGCGGCGAACTAGGTCGGAGGCCGGCAGCGTGCGCTACACCGATGCCGTGGCGCTGCTCCGCACCATTCCGGTGTTCGCGTCCCTCGATCCCGCGTCTCTGAAGCTGCTGGCGTTCTCCAGCTCGTACCTGACGTTCCACGACGGCGAGATGCTCTGCCGGGAGGGCGAGGCCGGCGACAGCGTCTTCGTCATCGAGGACGGCGAGGTGATCATCTCGAAGTCGCGGGAAGGTCAGTGCGTCAAGCTGGCGCAGCTGGGTCGTCACGACCTGTTCGGCGAGATGGCGGTGATCTGCAGCTTGCCGCGCACCGCCGACGTGTACGCGCGTGGCATGCTGAAGGTGCTCAAGATCGAGGCCGACGTCTTCCTGCAGCTGGTGACGGCCAACCCGGATGCAGCATTGGGCGTGATGCGGGTGCTGAGCCAGCGGCTGATGCGCTTCACCGAGCTCTATCAGACCATGCAGCACGCGTCTCCAGAGACACACTACCCCGTGCCGCCGGCTGCGGGCGGCTGAATTCGCCCACCGTCGCCAGATGCGGCCCGGCGACCCAGCGGTGCGATCCCCTCGCGATCCCAGGTGCCGGGTGGCTTGATGCGCGCGCTTCGCTTATGACACCCGTCGGCTGCGAACGGCGGAGTTAGGAGGAGGGAACGGGCATGCGATACGCGCTCGACGGCATCGGGCTGGAGACGGCGGACGACGACTGGTGGGTGGCACCCTCGGCGGCGGTGATCGGCAAGGTGCGGCTGGAGAGGAACGCGAGCGTCTGGTGGGGCGCGGTGCTGCGCGGCGACAACGAGCTGATCACGGTGGGCGAAAACTCCAACGTTCAGGACGGCTGCGTGCTGCACACCGACCCGGGTTTCCCGCTGACCATCGGCCGCAACGTCACCATCGGCCACCTGGTGATGCTGCACGGCTGCACGATCGGCGACGGCAGCCTGATCGGCATCGGCAGCGTCATCCTCAACGGCACGACGATCGGCCGCAACTGCCTGATCGCGGCGAAGACGATGCTGGGCGAGGGGAAGACCATTCCCGACAATTCGATGGTGATGGGCGCGCCCGGCAAGGTGGTGCGCGAGCTCACGCCGGAGCAGATCGCCCGCATGCAGACGGGGGCCGGCAAATACGTGCAGAACTGGCGCCGTTACCGGGACGGGCTGCGCACCGAGGGGTGAGCACGGGAAGAGTTACAAGGGGCGTTCGCACGCCGCGGCCGCGGCGCGGGTGGGGCGGCAGGCGTCAGGCCGCTTCCGGCTCGATCGACTGTGCTTCCTTGAGTCGCTCCACGTAGGGCTTCAGCTTCACGTCCTCTTCGTGGATGTGGGCCAGCAGCCAGTCGGACAGCGCCTCGGTGAACGCGCGCACCCGCACGCCGGTCGGATCGGCGAGGCAGCGGGCCTCCCACTGATCCGCCCGCTCGGCGGCCTTGCGGTGCAGGGCACAGTGCGGCCGGTAGTCGGGATAGCCCGCCAGCCGCATCAGCATCTCCTCGCGGCGGAAATGGCTGCGGGTGTAGTCCAGAACCTCGCCCAGGGTGCTTGCCAGCGCCGCAATGTCTTCCCCGGAACCGCCCAGGAAGTGCAGCCGGTTGATCGCCTCGATCAGGCGCCGATGGTCGGCGTCGATCGCCGGAACGCCCAACGCCAAGGAGTCGTCCCACCGCGCCAGCGTCATGTGCATCATCTCCCCGCCGCATCGACCCCGTTGTCGGGATCGCATGCATGAGCGAACTTCATGGCACCACATTCCAGCGACGGCCGCAAGCGCGTGTTGTGCCTTGCAGCAATGCATTCGATGCATTGCAGCATCCAGGGGAATGCAGATCTGGGGACCGAAGCGGTCATGGCGCGGGGGGGGGGGGCGAGCGGGGCGGTCCACGCCCTCGTCGCGCGGGCACGAAACTGCACGCGGCAGACCATTGCCGAGTCCCGACGGCAGCGCCCGGGCCGCGATCTACCCGGCTGCGGCGTACGCGCGGCTGAGGCGGAAGCTTCAGGCGGCGACCTGCGCCTCCGGCAGGTGGGCGATGTAGGGCTTGAGCCGCATGTCCTCGCCCAGCACGTGATCGACGAGCCAGTCGGCCAGCAGCTGGTAGACGTCGCGGACCTTGAACGCCGAGGGATTGGCCCGGAACCGGGCAGCGATTTCCGCCACCCGCTCGGTGAAGGCCCGGTGGATGCGGATGTGTGCCGCTCGACCCGGGTAGTCGCCCAGTTCCATCAGCTGCTCTTCGCGTCGGAAGTGCGTCTGGGTGTAGAGGAGCAGGTCGGCCAACGCATCGGCGATCGCCTGCGGTTCGTCGCCCGCCAGATCGAGAAACCGAATCCGGTTCAGCAGTTCGAACAGGCGCTTATGGTCCTGGTCGACCGCCGGAACTTTCAGCGACAGGCTGTCGCGCCAACACAGCAGGGTCATCTTCGCTCCCTCTCGTTTCGCAGCGCTCCGCTCCCCCGCTGCAAGCGTCACGCACTTCGCCTGCAGCGCCACGTTTCGTGCGGCGAGCCGGTGGCAGCGTCTGGCATGCATCTTATTTTTGCGCTGCAACATCATATTTCAGCATTGCCGGCGGCGATTCTGCCACGCGTATTCGGCGGAGGGGACATGCGCCCGGCGCAGGGCTTCCGCCCGCATCGCGGTCGGCACGCCCCGCCGGCCGCGAACGGGAGAATATCGCCGCCGCACCAGGGGCAGCGTTGGCGTCGTGACCGGGAGGGCGCTATATGTGGCGCATGTTCCGTGCCGAGCCGCTCGCCCGACCGTCCGCCCTGTCATCCGGGGTGCGTCATGCGTTCTTCAGCCGCGAAGGCGGCGTCAGCGAGGGCGCCTACGCGTCGCTCAACTGCGGCCTGGGTTCGGGCGACGATCCGGAGAAGGTACGCGAGAACCGCCGCCGGGCGATGGCGGCGCTCGATTTGCCGGAGACGGCGCTCATCACCGCCGCACAGGTGCACTCGGCGACGGTAGCGGTAGTCGAGGAACCGTGGCCGGCCGAAGACCGCCCGCAGCTGGACGGGCTGGTGACGGGGACCCGCGGCCTGGCGCTGGGGATCCTCACCGCCGACTGCGCGCCGGTGCTGTTCGCCGATCCGGAAGCGGGCGTCGTCGGCGCGGCGCACGCCGGCTGGCGCGGCGCCCGGTCGGGAATCCTGGAGGCGACGGTGAACGCCATGGCCGGCCTGGGTGCCCGACCGCACGCGATGATCGCCGCCGTCGGTCCGTGCATTCGCCAGGATTCCTACGAAGTCGGCCCGGAGTTCCGCGCGGCGTTCGTCGAAGGAGAGCCCGAGGCGGCATCGATGTTCCGGCCCAGCGACCGGGCGGGCCATCACCGCTTCGATCTGGCGGGCTACGTCGCCCGCCGGCTGCAGGCGCTGGGCATCGCGGCACTCGCCGTGCTGCCGTACGACACCTTCGCCGACGCCGGCCGCTTCTTCAGCTACCGGCGCGGGACGCTGAGCGGCCAGCCGGACTACGGCCGGCTGCTGTCGGCGATCGCACTCGATCCCTGATCCGGCCGGAACGCCGTCGTCTCGGCAACCACCGGCTCGTTAACTCCCTTGCCGCCCGCCTCGGGGACCCCCGCGGCGATCGGAGCGGGAGCGTCGTTCAGCGCCACCATCTCGTCCGGGTGCAGCTTGCGCCATTCGCGCACGAGGACGTCCGTCAGCGACGGAACCATGGGCGCCGTGGGCGGGAAGGCTTCGCCGGTGACCACCACCCGGCTGCCGATCCGCGTCACCCCGTAGAGCTGCTCGGCGAACGCGCGCGGCAGGCGGATGCAGCCGTGCGAGGCCGGGTAGCCGGGAATCTGGCCGGCGTGCAGCGCCACGCCGCCCCAGGTGAGGCGCTGCATGTAGGGCATCGGCGCATTGTCGTAGAGATTGGAGAAGTGCTTCTTCTGCTTCTGCAGCACGGTGAACGCGCCGGTCGGCGTCGAATGGCCGCGGCGGCCGGTGCTGACGCTGCTGACCGCGACGAGACGGACGTCGTCCAGCAGGTACAGCATCTGGCGGGGGATGCTGACGACGATGTCGAGCGGACGGTCGGAGGCGGGCTCGCCGTGCCAGGCAAACCGGCCCGGGCGTAGCTCCACGCTGGCGAAGGTGCCGGGCTCGGCGGCGACGGGCGCGCCCGGTTCGTCCCCGGCGCCGGCCGGAGCCACGAGACAGACCCAGACGCCCATGACGCCCAGGTGGATCAGCAACGGCGGTTTCACGATCGTGCACTCCGGTGGGAACGATTGCCTCGCCACCAGGATAAGTCGCTGCAATGAATGTCGAGTTAAGGCAGCTGGTCATGTCCCGATCATGCGCGCCCGCCGCGGCGGCCAGCCCGGGAGAGGGTGGGGCGGCGGGAAGGAGGATGGCCGGCGGGCGCCCGGGCTCCCATCTTGCGGGGAGGGGGAGGGCGAGGGACCGGATGCCGCACCTGATCGTGCTGTTCGCATTTTCGCTGCTGGCGCTGGTCGCCACCTGCGCACTCGTGGGCTGAGCGGCGCCGTCCCGGCCGAACGGCAAGGGGCGCCGCTTGCACGCGGTGCACGAAGGACCCGCGATCCCGGTGCATCGCTTCGCATTTCATCTCCCCTTTGCATCACCAGGGCGGGATTGCTAAAGTCCGCGCGCTCGGCACGGGCAGGGGTCGCCGTTGACCGGTTTCGTGCGCGCGCAGCACGCGTGTTATCCAGACCAGTTGGCGTTCGCCTGCATGAAGATCATCGCCTGCAACAGCAACCGGCCGCTCGCCGAAGCGATCTCCGCCTATCTCGGCCTGCCGTTGGTGCCGGCGAGCATCCGCCGATTCTCCGACATGGAAGTGTTCGTCGAGATCCACGAGAACGTGCGTGGCGAGGACGTGTTCGTCGTCCAGTCCACCTCCTATCCGGCGAACGACAACGTCATGGAGCTGCTGGTGACGCTGGATGCGCTGCGCCGCGGCTCGGCGCGCCGGATCACCGCGGTCATTCCGTATTACGGCTATGGCCGGCAGGACCGGAAGTCCGGTCCGCGCACGCCGATCTCGGCGAAGCTGGTGGCCAACCTGATCACGGTCGCCGGCGCCGACCGGGTGCTGACGCTCGACCTGCACGCCGGCCAGATCCAGGGCTTCTTCGACATCCCGCTGGACAATCTCTATTCGGCGCCCGAGTTCAGCACCGACATCAAGCGGCGCTTCAACTCGTCCGATCTGCTGGTGGTCTCGCCCGACATCGGCGGCGTCTTCCGGGCACGCGCGATCGCCAAGCGGCTGGGCGGCGACCTCGCCATCGTCGACAAGCGGCGCGAGCGCGCCGGCATCTCCGAGGTGATGCACGTGATCGGCGACGTGAAGGACCGGCGCTGCATCCTGATCGACGACATCGTCGATTCCGCCGGCACGCTGTGCAACGCCGCACGCGCCTTGATGGACGAAGGCGCTTCCTCGGTCGCCGCCTACGCCACCCACGGGGTACTGTCGGGAGGGGCGGTCGCCCGCGTCTCCGCCTCGCCGATCGAAAAGCTGATCATCACCGACAGCATTCCGGCGACGGAAGCGGTGCGCGTCTCGCACAACATCGAGCAGCTGTCGATCGCGCCGCTGATGGCGGAGGCGATGAGCCGGATCAGTGAAGAGAGCTCGGTATCGAGCCTGTTCGACTGACATCCGGGATCGCCTCGCCGGGCGGCGCTCACGGCCCGGACCCCATTCGTTTCGAGCAAAGGAGCCAGTACCCATGTCCGATACCATTCCGCTGACTGCCGAGGTTCGCGGCCGCGCCGGCAAGGGCGGTGCACGCGAGACCCGGCGCGCCGGCCTCATCCCGGCAATCATCTACGGCAACAAGCAGGAGCCGCTGATGATCGCCGTCGACGAGAAGCAGCTGGGCCTGCAGCTGCGCAAGCCCGGCTTCATGACCCACGTCTTCGAACTGGACTTCGCCGGCCGCAAGGAGCGGGTGCTGCCGCGCGACGTGCAGAACGATCCGGTCACCGGCCGGCCGCTGCACGTGGACTTCCTGCGCTTCGGCGTGGATACGCGCGTCACCGTCGCCGTCGAGATCGACTTCGTCAACGAGGACAAGGCGCCCGGCCTGAAACTGGGCGGGGTGCTGAACGTGGTCCAGCACAGCATCCACCTGATCTGCCGGCCCGACGCCATCCCGGAAGCGATCACCATCGATCTCGCCGGCATGCAGCTGGGCGACGTGATCCACCTGGACGGCGTGACGCTGCCGGCGGACGCGGAGCTGGGCGAGGCGGACCCGAAGGCGACCATCGCCAGCATTGCCGCGCCGAGCAGCGAGATCGTCGAGACCGAGGCGGCCGAGGGCGAGGCCGAGAAGCCCGCCTGAGGCGGGCCGCCAAGCGGGCGAGCGCGGGACCATCGTCGTGGCGGGCGAACGCCTGCTGCTGGTCGGTCTCGGCAACCCGGGTGCGAAGTACGCCGGCAACCGGCACAACATCGGCTTCATGGCGGTGGACGCGATCGCCGGCCGCTATCGGCTGGCGGGCGGCCGGTCCCGCTTCCACGGCGAGATCGCAACGGGGCGAATCGACGACCGCGAAGTCCTGGCTCTGAAGCCCACCACGTTCATGAACGACAGCGGGGTGGCGGTGGGCGAGGCGGCGCGCTTCCACAAGATCCTGCCCCAGGACGTCTTCGTCTTCCACGACGAACTCGACCTGGCCGCCGGGAAGCTGCGAGTGAAGCGGGGCGGGGGGGCTGCGGGCCACAACGGCCTGCGCAGCATCGATGCGCACTTCGCCAACGACTACTGGCGGGTGCGGCTCGGCATCGGCCATCCGGGGGACAGGCGCCGGGTGCTGGGCCACGTGCTCGACGACTTCGATGCGGCCGACCGCCGGTGGCTCGGACCGCTGCTGGATGCGGTGGCGGACTTCGTGCCGCTGCTGCTGGCGGGCGACGGGCCCGGCTTCGCCAGCAAGGTGGCGGCGGCGCTGACGCCCGAGCGGCCGAAGCCTGCGAAGCCGGTCGCGGCGGTGCGTCCGGAAGAGGAACGGTAGCGGGTTTCCGGGTCAGGTGGCACCAGCCCGTTGCCGGAGCAAAGGAAGACACGCTAGATGGGTTTCAACTGCGGGATCGTCGGCCTGCCCAACGTGGGGAAGTCGACCCTGTTCAACGCGCTGACCGCGAGTGCGGCCGCCGCCGCCGCCAACTTTCCGTTCTGCACCATCGAACCGAACGTCGGCCGGGTGCCGGTGCCCGATCCGCGGCTGGAGACGATCGCCCGCATCGCCAAGTCGGCGAAGGTGGTGCCGACGCAGCTGGAGTTCGTCGACATCGCAGGCCTGGTCGAAGGTGCCAGCCGGGGCGAGGGCCTGGGCAACCAGTTCCTCGGCCACATCCGCGAGGTGGATGCCATCCTGCACCTGCTGCGCTGCTTTTCCGATCCGGACGTGGTCCACGTGGGCGGCACGATCGAGCCGCTGCGGGATGCGGAGATCATCGAGACCGAGCTGATGCTGGCCGACCTGGAGAGCCTGGAGCGCCGGCTCGTGGGCCTGGTGAAGAAGGCACGCGGCGGCGACCGCGACGCGAAGGAGAGCCTCGCCGTCGCCGAGCGGGCAGCGGACGCGCTGCGGGCCGGGCGGCCGGCCCGCTCGGTGAGCGTCGCCGACGAAGAACGCAAGGCATTCCGCGCCCTGCAGCTGCTCACCGCCAAGCCGGTGCTCTACGTCTGCAACGTCGAGGAGGCGGATGCCGCCGACGGCAATGATCTGACCCGGACGGTGGCGGCGCGGGCGGCCGAGGAAGGAGCGGGCGCGGTGGTGATCTCGGCGCGGATCGAAGCCGAGGTGGCGGAGCTGCCGCCGGCCGACCGGTCCGAGTACCTGGCGAGCCTGGGCCTGGAGGAAACGGGCCTGTCCCGCGTCATCCACGCCGGCTACCGGTTGCTCGACCTGATTACCTTCTTCACCGCCGGTCCGAAGGAGACGCGCGCCTGGACGCTGGCGCGCGGCAGCAAGGCGCCGGCGGCGGGCGGCGTCATCCACTCCGACTTCGAGCGGGGGTTCATTCGCGCCGAGACCATCGCCTACGACGACTTCGTGACCCTGGGTGGCGAACAGGCGGCGCGTGATGCCGGGCGCATGCGCTCGGAAGGCCGCGACTATGTGGTGGCCGACGGCGACATCCTGCTGTTCCGCTTCAACGTCTAGAGCGTGGTTTGATCAGATCGAACCGATCTGATCAAACGGTCGTGCTCTAACTGCTTGATTTTTAGAGCAAGTCAATCCGATCAGGCGATTCCGCTCGATCGGATATTGCTCTGGGACGTCACGCGGCCAGGCGCTGCACGGCGAGCCGCTGCGCGAGTTCGGCAGCCGGCATCGGCCGGCCGAAGTGGTAGCCTTGCGCCTCCTCGCACCCTTCCGCCAGCAAAAGGCTCGCCTGCTGCTCGGTCTCGACGCCCTCGGCCAGGACCGGCAGGCCCAGGCTGTGGCTGAGCGCGATCACCGCGCGGACGATCGCCGAGCCGTTGTCGGCGCGGCCCAGGTCGTTGACGAACGAGCGGTCGATCTTGATCTTGTCGAACGGGAACCGCTGCAGGTGGCTGAGGCTGGAATAGCCGGTGCCGAAGTCGTCCATCGCCATGCCGATGCCCATCGCCTTCAGCGCCTGCAGGGTCGTGTGCGTCGCTTCCCCGTCGTGCAGCAGCACGCCCTCCGTGATTTCCAGCTCCAGGCGGCGGGGATCGAAGCCCACCTCCGCCAGCACGCCCTCGATCATCGCTGCCACGCCCGGCTGGCGGAACTGCACCGGCGACAGGTTGACGGCGAGTTGCACCCCCTGCCAATCACGCGCCTCCAGACACGCGCTGCGCAGCACCCATTCGCCCAGCGCGTGGATCAGCCCGGTCTCCTCGGCCAGCGGGATGAACTCGGCCGGAGAGACAAAGCCGCGCTCCGGATGCTGCCAGCGCACCAGCGCCTCGACGCCGAAGATGCGGCCGTCGCGCAGCGTGACCTGTGGCTGGTAGTGGACGCGGAACTGGCCGTCGCGCAGGGCCTGGTGCAGCTCGTGCTCGAGGGTGATGCGCGCCTGCAGCCGGCCGTTCATGTCCTCTTCGAAGAACCGGTAGCTGCCGCGGCCCTCGCTCTTCGCCCGGAACAGAGCGAGATCGGCGTTGGACAGCAGCCGATCGGAGGACATGCCGGGCGAAGTGACGGCGATGCCGACGCTGCAGCCGACGATCGCCTTGCAACCGTGGATAAGGTAAGGCTCGGCCAGGACCGTGATCAACCGCCCTGCCACGATGGCTGCGTCCTCCGGACGGCGCAGGCCCCAGGGGATGACGGCGAACTCGTCGCCGCCCAGCCGCACCAGAAGGTCGTTCTCACGCAGCGAGGCGCGCAGCCGGCCGGCCGCGAGGGTGAGCAGTTCGTCGCCGGCCAGATGGCCGAGCGTGTCGTTGACATACTTGAACCGGTCCAGGCCCAGGCACAGGATGGCCGACTGCCTACCGTGGTGGACGCACTGCAGCAGCAGTTCGTCGAGGCGGGCGCAGAACACCGCCCGGTTCGGAAGGGATGTGAGCGGGTCGTGACTGGCGAGGAAGCCGATCCGGTCGACCGCCCGGTTCAGCGCCCGGACCGGCACGACGCGCAGGACGTAGATCGCCAGGGCGGAAAGTACGGAGACCGCGGCGACCAGGAGCGTCTGCCACAGCAGCGGCGCTATGGTCTCGATCCCCTCGACGCGGGCGACCGGTTTCCCGGCCAGCATCACGTCCCGGTCGATGACCATGGTCGGGTGCAGCGCCGTCAGGTCCACGTACCTGGGGACCTGGACCACCACCGAGCCGTTCTCCGTCCGCACCCGGTAGATCGTGTCCACGTCACCGTCGCGCCGCGGCGTGAACAGGCGCTGCAGCTTGTCGGCCTCGAACTCCCAGTAGCCGGGGTCGTTCTGGATGAGGTCCCGAAGCAGGTGCGATTGGGTGCGGATTTCTCCTTCCAGTCGTCCCTGCTGGTAGACATAGCGAAGGTGGAAGTAGGTCGCGGGCGGCGCGATGCCGATCAGCAGGGCTGCGGTGATGGCGAGAACACCGGTCATCCGGGCGATGAGGCGGGTTGCCTGTCCCTCCACGGCGAGGCCGGCCCGGGTCCCGGGAAGCTTGTCGTCGCGGCGGACGTGGAACCAGGGGATACGGGCAAGGGTGCGCATCGCAGCTTCCTGTTCTCACCGATCGGCGAGCAGACCCGTGGGAGGGTCCACGCGTCCGGCCGGGCTCGGATCGGGCCGGCGACCCACTATTGTGGCATCACCGGTTAACGCCCGGTTTCGCTGCTCGGGGTTGTCTGCGCTGCCGGCGCCTGCCTCTGCCCGTGCCGGGGCAGGCATCTAGGCGGCGCGTTCCGCCGATGGGCCTGGCGCCGGCCGCCCGGAGGCACCGATGCATGCCCACAGCTCCGAGGCGGGCAGCGGCCTGCCGAAATGGAAGCCCTGTACCTCCTGGCACCCCTCCGCCAGCAGGCGGTTCGCCTGCACCAGCGATTCCACGCCCTCGGCATTGGCGCGCATGCCCAGCGTGTGGCAGAGCGCGATGACGGCGCGGACGATGGCCGTCGCGTTCTCGGAGGTTTCCAGGTCGCGGATGAACGATCCGTCGATCTTGACCTTGTCGAACGGGAACTTGCGCAGGTAGCTCAAGCTGGAATACCCGGTGCCGAAATCGTCCATGACGATGCGGACCCCCTGCGCCCGGATCGTCTGCAGGGTTGCGAGCGTCGCGTCGGTGTCACGCAGCAACAGCCCTTCGGTGATCTCCAGTTCCAGCCTGTGCGGTGCAAAGCCGGTCTCGGCCAGAACGCGGGCGATCATCCCGCTCAGGCCCGGATTGCGGAACTGCGCCGGTGACAGATTGACGCCCAATTGCAGCGTCGCCCAGCCACGGGCCTCGGTGCAGGCGCGGCGCAGGGCCCATTCGCCGATGGTCATGATCAGCCCCGTTTCTTCGGCGAGTGGAACGAAGTTCGCCGGACTGACCAGGCCGCGGGTGGGATGTCGCCAGCGCAGGAGCGCTTCGACGCCGGTGACCGATCCAGTCCGCAGGTCGATCTGCGGCTGGTAGTGCAGCTCGAACTGCTCCTCGTCGACCGCGCGCCGCAGGTCGCGCTCCAGCGCCTTGCGCTCCAGCAGTCGCTCGTTCATCTCTTCCTCGAAGAAGCGGAAGGTGCCGCGACCGTCCTGCTTCGCCCGGTAGAGCGCGAGATCGGCCTGTCGCAGCAGATCTCCCGGGACCTGCGTCGAGCCGTCGAGCAGGGCGATCCCGACACTGAGCCCGATCGTCACTTCGTGGCCGTCCAGGTCGAATGGATGCCGCAGTGCGTTGGTGAGGCGCTGAGCCAGCATCGCCGCGGCATCGCTCTGCTCCAGGCCCACCTGGATGATGGCGAACTCGTCGCCGCCGAACCGCGCCAGCGTGTCCGTCTTGCGCAGGCAGAACTGCAGGCGCTCGCATACTTGCTTCAGCAGCAGATCGCCCACCGCGTGGCCCAGAGTGTCGTTGACGTCCTTGAAGTGATCCAGGTCCAGGAACAGGACGGCGGCGTTGTCCTGGGAGCGGTCGAGGTGCGCGATCGTCCGCTCGAGGCGATCGGCGAACAGGGCACGATTGGGCAGCCCGGTGAGCGGGTCGTGGTTGGCGAGATAAGTGACCTTGTTCAGCGACTGGCGCAGCGCCCGCATCGGCAGGAACCGAAAGACGAAGAAGGTGCCGGCGCCCAGAAGCAGCCCGAGGACCGCCATGGCGGCCGTCTGGTAAAGGAGGTTGCGCAGGGAATACGTCGAGTGGACCTCGCCCACCACCGCGTCCGACCGGAGCAGCGGGAGCGATCGGTGCATCAGCGGCTTCGGAAGCGGGTCCTCTTGAAAATCGATTAGCCTGTCGAACGCCGTGGCGACAATCTCGCCCGCGGCGTCGACGATGTCGTGGCGGTCGAGGTGAACGGTGACGACGGGATCGGACAGGATGCTCGTCAGGCGTTCGGTCTCCCATCGCCAGTGCACCGGGTTGCGCGCGATGATCTGTTCGATGACGAAGGATTTCGCCCGCAGCTCCGCATCCAGGCGGCCGGAGTGGTATTCCGTCGCGATTCCGTACCAGGCGAGCGGCGGGATCACCGCCACCGTGAACGCGACCACCGCCGCCAGCAGCGTGGTCACCCGCGTAACCTGTTCCGCCGCGCGCAGATCCTCCATCAGGATTGCCTCGCGCGCCGCACCGGCACTGCAGGTCTCACGCGCGGCGCGGCGTTCCAGGCTCGCGGAGCGCAGTGGGCAGACGGGCCGGACATGGGTGCTTCACGCCTCCGGAAATCGACGATGCCAGCGGGGGCGGGAACGGTGGTCCCCGCACCGCGTCATTGTCGTTCGGGAGTGTTAACGAAGCGCGTACGCGTCCGGAAATCGCCCGGCGGCCGACGGGCGGTGTTCGAGCCGGTCCGGCCGCGCGCCTGCAGGCCGCCCTTGCCCGCGTGGTTCCGCCCGGCCAGGGCCGGCTCGGTGGTGTCGCCGCGCGCCTCAGGCTTCCGGTGTGGCCGGCGACGGTGCGGGCTCGGCGGCGGGTGCTTCCTCGGTGGAAGCGTTCGGAACCGGGGCCGGCGCTGCCGGAGCCTGCGGCGGCTCGCTGACCCACAGGGGCGTTCCGTCCCGGTGCGTGATGCTGTAGCCCACCACCCGGTTGTCGGGACCATAGGTGACCGTCCCGCGGCATTCGGTGCCCTGTAGCAACGCAAGTTCGGTCGGCCAGAAGATCACTTCGGCGAGCCCGAGCGTGAACACGTCGCCCGCCACATAGAGGATGATCCTCGCCTTCGACGCCGGGTGGTAGCCGTCGGTGAACTCGAAATAGTCCACGTTCCGGCTACCCTCGGCCTGGGTCATCTTCGGGTAGCCCAGGATGCTGACCGTCTCGGCCCGGGTCTCGCCGACATGCACGTTCCGGTAGTCCACCGGCGGCGGCGTTCGTGATGCCTCAAAGATCGAGCACCCGGTCAGCGCCAGAACCGTCACTACCCCAAAAAACAGCCTGTTCATGACCGACCCCCATACCATCTATCTCCAAAAGGCGAATTTGCTATCTATGTAATATACATCACCCGGTTTGTTGCCGGCTGCTTGGGGGCCATGCGGAGGAAAGGGGAGGGGTATGCGCGGCACACATGCCGGCGGCGGCCGGGCTACTCGGCGGCGGATCCGAAGACTTGCGGTGATGGCAGCGACAGCGCGGCGTCCAGCGACCGAGGATCCGCGGCGGCGAGGGCGGGCGCCGGCCCGGCATGCCGGTTCCGGAACCCGGTCAGCGCGGAGGCCGCCATGGGTGCGGCGAAGAAGAAACCCTGGCCCTCGTCGCAGCCGGCGCGCAGCAGCATCAGCGCCTGTGTGGGTGTCTCGATTCCCTCGGCGGTTACCGGCATGCCGAGGCTGTGGCTCAGCGCGACGATGGCGTTGACGATGACCGAGGCGTCCTCGTCCTCGCCCAGGTCACGGACGAAGCTGCGGTCGATCTTGATCTTGTCGAACACGAATCGGCGCAGGTAGCCCAGGCTCGAGTAGCCGGTGCCGAAGTCGTCCATGGCGATGCGAACGCCGAGCGCCTTGATCGCACGCAGTGTCGTCAGGTTCGCTTCGGTGTCGTTCAGCAGGACGCTTTCCGTCATCTCCAGCTCCAGCCGGCGCGGATCGAAGCCGGTTTCGGCCAGCACCGAGGCGACCATCATGTCCAGCCCGGGGCGCCGGAGCTGGGCCGGCGAGACGTTGACGGCGACCCGCAGGTCGCCCCAGGCGGTCGCCTCCCGGCACGCGATCCGCAGCACCTCCTCGCCCAGCAGGTCGATCAGGCCGGACTCCTCGGCGATCGGAATGAACTCGGCGGGCGGGATCAGCCCGCGCTCGGGATGTCGCCAGCGGACCAGCGCCTCGACACCAACCATGCGGCTGCCGAACAGTGACATCTGCGGCTGGTAGTGCACCTCGAACTGCCGCAGGTGCAGCGCCTGGCGGAGCTCCTGTTCCAGCGACCGGCGATGCAGCAGCTGTTCGTGCATCGATTCTTCGAAGAAGCAGCAGCGGCCGCGGCCGAGAGCCTTCGCCCTGTAGAGGGCCACGTCGGCGTCCCGTAGGTAGCGTTCGGCGCTGTCACTCCCGGCGCTCGTGCACAGGGTGACGCCGACACTGGCGCCGACCACGATGCGCCGGCTGTCCAGGTCGAACGGCGGTGCGAGGGTGTCGATGAACCGTTGCGCCAACTGGCCGGCGATCTCCACCGTCACCCCGCACTGGATGATGGCGAACTCGTCGCCGCCCAGTCGGGCAACGGTGTCGATGCGCCGGATGCAGGACTGCAGCCGCTGCGCCACCTGCAGCAGCAACCGGTCGCCCGCGTCGTGGCCGAGCGCGTCGTTCACGTCCTTGAAGTGGTCCAGATCGAGAATCAGCAGGGCCGCGGGCTCGCCGCCGCTGCCGACCCGCGCCAGTGCCTGATCGAGGCGGTCACGGAACAGCATCCGGTTCGGCAGGCGGGTGAGCGGATCGTGATTGGACAGGAAGGCGACCTGATCGGCCACAGTTCGCAGCGCGCGCCGCGGCACCGCACGGAACACGGCGGCCAGCAGCAGCCCCAACGCCGCGGCGACCAGCCCCACCTCGAGTGTCTCCAACAGCAGCGGCCGCAGCGAATGCCTCAACTCCAGCCGGCCGACGAGCGAGCCGCGATGAACGACCGGCAGGCTGCGAGTCAGCGTCGGCGCCGCCGGTCGCTCGGCGAACCGAGTCTCCGCCAGCAGCCGGCCGTCCGGCGTGAACAGGCGGTGCAACTGGGGCGGGTCGCTGTGCATCCGCCAGGACAGCGCGGCGTGGATCTCCCGTACCTGCTGCTCCCAGTCGCCCGGGGCCGCGTCGATCAGGTCCGAGAGCATGTGCGCCCGCGCTTCGGACTCGGTGGCGATCGTCTCGGCCTCGTGGCGAAGGGCGAAGAACGAGTACGCGGCCGGCGGGCCGACCCCCACCAGCACGGCGACGAGGACCGCCATGACGTTGGTGAGTTTCAACAGATGCCGTTCCCCCTGCATCATCGGCGTCCCTCCGCGCCGGCGCGCGGTGCCGGCCCGCAGCACCCTGGACAGGTGCGGAATGCCGGAGACACGGGTGTGACGAGAGGCGGAATCGGCCTGGCTCCTCTGCGTGAGCCGGCTGCGGGCGGGGGACCGGGACCGCCGGAGGCTGCGGGCTGTGCAGAGGAAGGGTAATGCCGCGAAGGTTAAGAATTCGTGGGCGAGCGCTCTCCGGCCTCTTTCGCGGATCAGGTGAGCAGGAAGTGGGCATGGGCGGCGGCGACCAGCCGGCCGGGATCCTCCTGCCAGGCCGTCACCCGGACGTTGGCCACCGTCCGGCCCTGGCGAATGACCTGACCGCGGGCGAACGTGTCCACCGGCCGGCAGGGGCGCAGGTAGTCGATGGAGACGTTGACGATCCGCGGCGCTACCGCGACGTCGGTTTCGACCAGCAGCAGCATCACCGCCGCATGCTCCAGCAAGGCGCCGACGACGCCGCCGTGGATCGTCCGGACGACGAAGTTGCCGATGTTGTGCTCGCGGAACCGCAGCACGGTGAGCAGGCCCTGGTCGTCGCGCAGGAGTTCGAGACCGATCGTTTGCGCGTAGGGGACGAGCGCGTTGATGCCGGCCAGGTTGCCGGTGGCGCGCAGCTCAGCGATCGATCTCAGCACGGCTGCGCACCGCCGCCGCTGTCGGCCGAGCCACCCTCGCCGTCGATGGTGCCAGCCGGGTTGCCGGAGGGGCTGCTGGCGGCATCGCGGGGCGGGCCGGCGGTGAAGCCGGCGCCGCCCAGCATGAAGGTTCCGGTGCAATGCGCGATGGCGTCTTCCTTGCGGGTATGGAAGGCGCTGCCGCGGACGAAGGCGATACTGCTCGTCACCTTGTAGCACTCGGCCGCCGCCCGGATCGTTTCGCCCGGCGTCGCCGGGCGCAGGTAGTCGATCCGCAGGTCGAGGGTCGCCAGCGCCGTGCCGTCCGGCACCGCCGACATCACCACCAGGCCGCAAAGCGTGTCCAGCAGGGCGGTGATCACGCCGGAGTGCACGACGCGGGTGCGCGGGTTGCCGATCAGCCGTTCGTCCCAGGCGACGCTCATCGCCGCGTGGCCGTGGCGGATCTCGTCGAGACGCAGGCCCAGCAGGCGGGAGTGGGGGATATTGGCGAAGGCCTGGACGACGAGGGAGAGATCGGGGGGCGGCGGGGCGGGGCTCAACCGTCTGGTTCCAGGTCCGAGGGTGCTCGACGCGCTGCGTTCTTAGCAGCATTATGCTCGGCGTCGAAGCGAATTGCCGCGGCGGCGGTGGGGCGAGAGGAGAGGACGGGAGAATGGGTGAGCCGATCCGGTTGCGGGCGGACGACGGTTTCGAGTTCGACGCCTGGCGTGCCGACCCGGTGCCGCCGCGGGAAGGGGCCGTGGTCGTGGTCCAGGAGGTGTTCGGGGTCAACGCGCACATTCGCGACCTGTGCGATCGGTTCGCCGAACTGGGATATGCCGCGATCGCACCGGCGTTGTTCGACCGGGTGCGCCCCGGTGTCGAGTTGGAGTACGACGAGGCCGGCGTGGCCGCCGGGCGCACGCTGGTGGGCGAGCTCGGCTGGGATGCACCGATGCGCGACATCCGGGCGGCCGCCAAGGCGCTCAGGGCCGACGGCAAGGTGGGCGTCGTCGGCTACTGCTGGGGCGGCACGGTCGCCTGGCTGGCCGGTTGCCGACTCGACGTGGGCTGCGTCGCCGCCTATTACGGCCGACAGATCGTGGATTTCACCGGCGAGCAGCCACGGGCACCGGCGATCCTGCACTTCGGCGCCGACGACGCGCTGATTCCGCCCGAGAACGTAGAGAAGGTGCGGGCCGCCTACCCGTCGGTGCCGCTTTACGTCTACGCGGGTGCCGGCCACGGCTTCAACTGCGACCGCCGCGCCGACTTCCGCGACGCCGCCGCCTCGCTGGCACTGGACCGCACCTTGTCGCTGTTCGCTCAGAACCTGCGATAGGGGAAGGCCTTACCTGTACGGCAGCCGGCGCTGGGGCAAATCGAGCGCTTGGAGGGCTTACGTGGTCAACGGGGGGGTGCCGCCTCTTCGCGACGGCGGTCTTCGTCGACGATCCACTCCAGCCGGTCCGCCGGACCCGGTTGGAATTGTCTGCGGACCGGCGCCGGGATGACGGTCTGCCCGCGCACGGTCGTGCTGCGCATTTCGCCGCCTCGTTGAACGGCGAATTCGATGCGCCGGCAATTCATCGGCGCGACGGATGCAAGAGTCGCTCCGGCAACACCTCGTCACGCCGTGGAAACACGGCGCCCGCCCCGTCCGCACCCCATCTTCGACTTGTGGCGGGGCACGGTGCTCCGGTAAGCGTGGGCGGAAACGGTTCGGAAAGGCACCATGGCGTTCGATCTGCAGCAGCTGATGGCCGGGCGGGCGGCCGAGAAGTTCCCGCTGTTCGACCGCTACCTGAACTCGCAACTGGTCCGGGTACTCAAGACCATCGGCTACGACGTGGACTACGTCCGCGGCGAGGGGCCGTACCTGTTCGACGTCAGGGGCGAGCGATATCTCGATCTGCTCAGCGGCTTCGGCGTCTTCGCCATGGGCCGCAACCATCCGACGGTGGCGGCAGCGCTCCGCCAGGTGCTGGACGCACAGCTGGCCGGCATGGTGCAGATGGACGTCTCGCTGCTGGCGGGTCTGCTGGCGGAGAAGCTGTGCGAACGCCTGCCCTGGCTGGACAAGGCGTTCTTCTGCAGTTCCGGCGCGGAAGCGGTCGAGGGTGCGATCAAGTTCGCCCGCGCCGCCACCCGGCGCACGAAGATCGTCTTCTGCGACCATGCGTTCCACGGCCTGACCCTGGGGGCGCTGTCGCTGAACGGTGACACCCTGTTCCGCTCCGGCTTCGAGCCGCTGCTGGGCGAGTGCGTGCGCATCCCCTTCAACGACATCGTGGCGCTGGAGCGCGCGCTCGCCGGCAACGACGTGGCCGCCTTCATCTTCGAACCGATCCAGGGCAAGGGCGTCAACCTGCCAGACGACGGCTACCTGGCCGAGGCGCAGCGTCTGTGCCGCAAGCACGGGACCCTGTTCGTCGCCGACGAGATCCAGACCGGGCTGGGACGGACGGGCCGCTTCGTGGCCTGTGACCACTGGGGTCTGCAGCCGGACATGGTGCTGTTCGCCAAGGCGCTTTCGGGCGGCTTCGTACCGGTGGGTGCGATCGTCATGCGCAAGGCGATCTTCGACAGGATGTTCGACCGCATGGATCGGGCGGTGGTGCATGGCTCGACGTTCTCCAAGAACGACATGGCGATGGCGGCGGGGCTGGCGACGCTGGCGGTGTTCGAGGAGGAGAGGCTGATCGAGCGCGCCGCCGACCTGGGCGAACGGCTGATCGGAGAGCTGCGGCGAAGGCTCGCCGGCTTCGAGTTCGTCAAGGACGTGCGCGGCAAGGGGATGATGATCGCCGTCGAGTTTGGCCCGCCCCGGAGCCTCAGATTGAAGGCGGCGTACGCAATGCTGGACACGGCGAACAAGGGGCTGTTCTGCCAGCTGATCCTGATTCCGCTGTTCAAGCGCCACCGCATCCTGGCGCAGGTGGCCGGCCACAACATGCCGGTGATCAAGCTGCTGCCGCCGCTGGTGATCAGCGAGGCGGATGCCACCTGGATCGGCGACGCGTTCGAGGACGTGATCGGCGAGAGCCACGCCCTGGGAGCGGTGTGGGACCTGGGCCGGACGCTCGCCGGCCACGCCCTGAAGAGCAAGGCCGGCGCCGCCTGACCCGACTGGGAGAAGCCGTTCAGTCGGGAATGGTTCGCGGCGTGTTTCCCGGCGTCCGGGCGGGGGCGGGTGGGGGGGCGTCGTCGGCCTCCAAGGCCGCCATGTGCGCGGCGGCGGCCGGCACCTGTTTCAGCCAGGCGGTAAACACCATGTAGCTGACGGCGAGCACGACGGCGCCGACGAACAGGCCGATGATCCCCGAGGTGAGCAGGCCGCCGATCGCACCCACGAAGATCACCGCCATCGGCACCCGGACCCCGCGTCCCAGCAGCATCGGCTTGAGGACGTTGTCGATCACGCCGACGAAGATCGACCAGACGGTAAACGCGACCGCCACCGTCGTGGATTCGTTGGAGAAGGCGTAGATCACCGTGCCCAGCAGCACCAGGCCCGGGCCGATCTGCACCACCGCCAGCAGCAGGCAGACCAGCGCCAGCAGACCGGCTGCCGGGATGCCCACGACCAGGAAGCCGAGGCCGGCCAGCAGCGCCTGGATCAGGGCCACGCCCAGAATGCCGCGGGCGACGCTGCGCACGGTGGACGTCCCCAGATCGGCGTAACTTTGTCCGTCCTCGCCCGCCAGCCGCACGGCGATCGCGTCTGCCGCCCGGCCGCCGCCGTGGGCATGGGCCAGCAGAACGCCCGCCAGCACGATGGCGGCGGCGAATTCCAGGATGCCGAGGCCCACGTCGGCTGCGGCCTTCAGCAGCCAGCGGCTGAACGAGGTGATCTGCGGCCGCAGGTGGCCCAGTGCGTCGGCCAGATTGTCCGATGCCTGCTGCCAGAACCGGGAGATCGGCTCGCCGATCAGCGGCCAGTGGGCGATGGTATCGGGCGGCGGCGGGATGGCGATGGTGCCGTCGGCGAACCGGGTGGCGAGACCGCGTGCACCCTCGCCCAGCGTCGTCGCCAGCAGGATCGTGGGCCAGATCAGCAATACCAGCATCAGGATGGTGATCACGATGGCGGCGGTGATCGGCCGGCCACCGATCACCTCCTGCAGCCGGTCGTAGACGGGGTAGACGGCGACGGCGATGATGATGCCCCAGATCAGCGGTACCAGGAACGGCCGGACGATATCGAAGCACCAGGCGACGAGCAGCGCCAGCATACCCACCCGGATCGCCGCTTCGACCGCGCGCCGGACGAAGACTCGGTCGGCGAGTGTTTCCCCTCCCAATCCCATCGGATGATCCGTTCCCGCTTGTGCACCCGTGTGGAGCGTTAGCACGCCGGCGCACGCCGGTCGATCCCCGCCGCGGCCGGTTGCGGCCGATTCGCGGTACAGGGAGTGTGGCACGGTGGGCACGCGGTATGACCATTGCGTGAAGGGCCATACTTTTCACAAGGTTTGGAGGCATTTATGCGGGGCGCGTCGAAACTGCGCACGCGCCCGGCGGGACCACGCTAAGAGTGAAGGCGATATGGTGGGCAAGATCATTCCGTCCCGGGAGGATCGGATCGCCGTGCGGCAACGCTCGACGCCGTCGCGCGCACCGAAGGGGCCGCGGCGCCGCTGGCTGGCGGTGCTGGGCAAGTGGATCCTGGTTGCCGGCATCTGGGGATTCGTCGGCATCGGCGGTATCCTCGCCTGGTACGCCGCCGATCTGCCGGACATCGACGAGGCGCTGCAGCCGACCCGCCGGCCGGCGATCACCGTGCTGGCGTCGGACGGCACGCTGCTGACGACGCTGGGCGACTTCTACGGACGGCCGCTCACCGTCGCCGACCTGCCGCGGGACCTGCCGCGCGCCGTCCTCGCCGTCGAGGACCGGCGGTTCTACAGCCACTTCGGCCTCGATCCGATCGGGCTCGCGCGCGCCCTCGTCGCCAACCTGCGCGCCGGCGCCGTCGTCCAGGGCGGCAGTACGATCAGCCAGCAGGCGGCGAAGAACCTGTTCCTTACCCACGAGCGCACCATCAAGCGCAAGGTGCAGGAACTGATCCTGGCGCTGTGGCTGGAGCAGCGGTTCAGCAAGGACCAGATTCTCGCCATCTATCTCAACCGCGTCTACCTGGGCTCGGGCGCCTACGGGGTGGATGCGGCGTCGCGCAAGTACTTCGGCCGGCCGGCGACACAGGTGAACACCTTTCAGGCGGCGATGCTGGCCGGGCTGCTCAAGGCACCGTCGCGTCTCAATCCGCTGAGCGATCCGGACCTGGCGGAAGCCCGGACGCGCGAGGTCCTGCAGATCATGGTCGAAGCGGACGTGCTCGACGAGGCGCACGCCGCGGCCGCCTGGCGGGATCGGGCGACCAGCCTGGCGCAGCGGCGCACCGGCCCCAACGCCCGGTACTTCGTCGACTGGGTGATGTCGCAGGTCACGGGCTTCGTCGGCACGCCCGACCAGGACATGCGGGTGCGCACGACGCTGGATTCCCGGTTGCAGCAGATCGCCGAGTCGAAGGTGGTGCAGATCCTGGCGGCCCCGGCGGCGGCGAAGGGCGATGTGGAGCAGGCAGCCCTGCTGGCGATGAGCCCGTCGGGTGCGGTCCGCGCGCTCGTCGGTGGCGCCGACTATCGGGAAAGTTCATACAACCGTGCCACCCAGGCGCTGCGCCAGCCGGGATCGGCGTTCAAGCCGATCGTCTATGCCGCCGGCATCGAGTCCGGCCTCTCGGCCGACAGCCGGATGGTGGATTCGCCGCTGCAGGTGGCGGGCTGGCAGCCGAAGAACTTTACCGGGCGGTACATGGGCGAGATCAGCCTGCGCACCGCCATGGCGGAATCGGTCAACACCGTCGCGGTGCAGGTGTCGGAATACGCCGGCCGCCGTCACGTGATCGACGTGGCGCGGCGGGTCGGCATCACGTCCGACCTGAGTGCGACGCCGTCGCTGGCGCTGGGAGCCAGCGAAGTCACCCTGCTGGAGCTCACGACCGCGTACGCCGCGTTCGCCAACGGCGGCATCGGCGTGCTGCCGTACGGCATCGAGTCGATCGAGGATGCGTCGGGGCGGCCGCTCTATACCCGCAGCGGCTCGGGGGTCGGCCGGGCGCTGGCGAGCACCGCGGCGGCCGAGGTGACCGAGATGCTGGTCGATACGGTCGAGACCGGTACCGGCCGGGCCGCCCGCTTCGGCCGGCCGATCGCCGGCAAGACCGGCACCAGCCAGAACTTCCGTGATGCCTGGTTCGTCGGCTGGACCGCCGACTTGGTCACCGGCGTCTGGATGGGCAACGACGACGACCGGGCGATGCGGGGTGTGACCGGCAGCGGCCTGCCGACGCAGCTGTGGCGCCTGTTCATGGCCGATGCGCACGCCAGCCGCCCGATCCGGCCGCTGCCCAGCCTGGGCGTGCCGGTCGCCCGCTCGCCGGCGGTGCCCGCCGCCGCCGAAGGGGACCGATCGGGCGACGGGGCAGGCGAAGCCGGATCGCCGGACCTGTGGGATCGGCTGATGCGGGTATTCGGCGGCTGACGCCCCCTCACCCTCGGCCGTCATCCCGGCATTCCTGTCGGGCTCGTCAGGCTAGAGCACGGTTTGATCAGATCGAACCGATCTGATCAAACGGTCGTGCTCCAACTGTTTGATTTTTGGAGAAACTTAATCCGATCAAGCGATTTTGCTCGATCGGATGTTGCTCTAGCGGCGCCAGAACGGCTTGAAGGCTTCCTCCGCGGCCGACGCCGCATCGAGACCGATATCGTGCAGCATGCGCTCGTCGAGCGCCGCCAGCCGGCGCCGGTCCAGTGCCCGTTCATGCCAGGTGGCGAGCGCGTCGAAAATATTCACCAGCACGGTCTGAACCCGCGCCAGTCCGGACGGACGCACCGCACCGACTGGCGGGGAGTCCGACGGATTGCAGCAGGACGAAGACGCGGCGGAGTTCATGGCATCCTCCAGGGGAACCGAAAGCGGTGCGAGAGGCCGATATTGGCTTTCCGTGGCAATGACTCTAAGTTGAGCAGTGGGGGCTGACAAACGACCTTTTCTCTCGCGCGCATTAGCTATTGTAATGGGGGAGCCGAACATGAGCCGACGCCTGCCGCCGTTGAACGCCTTGCGCGCCTTCGAAGCCGCCGCCCGGCACATGAGCTTCACCCGCGCCGCCGCCGAGTTGAACGTCACCCAGGCGGCGATCAGCCACCAGATGAAGGCGCTGGAGGAGTACCTGGGGGTGCCGCTGTTTCGCCGCCTCAACCGGGCGCTGCGGCTCACAGATGCCGGCCAGACGCTGTTTCCGGCGGTGCGCGATGCGCTCGACCAGATGACCGGCGCGGCGATGCGCCTGCGCGCCAGCGAGGCCACGGGCACGCTGACCGTTTCCACGCTGCCGTCGTTCGCGGTCAAGTGGCTGGTTCCGCGGATGAGCCACTTCCTGGACCGGCACCGCGACATCGACCTGCGGATCTCCGCCAAGGAGCACCTGGTCGACTTCGCTCGCGACGGCATCGACGTGGCGATCCGCTTCGGCGGCGGCACGTGGCCCGGAGTGCGTGCCGACTGGATCGCCGACGAGGCGCTGACGCCGGTGTGCAGCCCGTCGCTGGCCGAGACCCTGCGCAGTCCCGCCGATCTGGCGCACGCCACGCTGCTGCACGAGGACATGCTGCCGCTGGGATCGTTCCCCACCTGGCAGCACTGGCTGGCGGAGGCCGGGGTCGAAGGCGTGGACGCGTCGCGCGGGCCCCGGTTCAGCCACACGCATCTGATGCTGCAGGCGGCGATGGACGGCCGCGGCGTGGCGCTGGGTCAGTGGGTGCTGATCGGTGACGATCTGGTCTCGGGGCGGCTGGTGGCACCCTTCGCCGTCCGCGTGCCGACGGGGTTCGCCTACTACGTCTGCTGCCCGCCGGCGGCCGCCGAACGCGCGAAGGTCAAGGCGTTCCGGGAGTGGGTGATCGCCGAGGCGGGGGCGGGGGCGGGGGCTGCGGCCGCCGACTCCGCGGCCGACTCCACGGCCGACCCCACAGCCGACCCCACGACCGCCTGCGCGCCGACGACGCCACGCCGGGCGGCAGGCGGAGGATGAACGTGTGATCCGCGGGTGGTGAACCTGCGGTTCCCGGTGCTGCGGTTGGGTTGGGGCGGTGATGCCCTTGGCGGCGGACTGGAGCGCGGTTTGATCAGATCGAGCTGATCTGATCAAACGGTCGTGCTCCAACTGTTTGATTTTTGGAGCAACTCAATCCGATCAAGCGATTCCGCTTGATCGGATATCGCTCTAGACGGTGGCGATCACCGACAGGACCGCGCCCCACATCGTGAGCCAGATGACCACGTTGCGGAAGGAATGCTCATGGACGCGCTTCGTCTCGCGGGCCAGTGTCCTCGGCATTTCTGTCTCCGTCCCAAGTGTCGTTGACGAGTATCCAGGGTCAGTGCGGGTACACGACCCTTACGATCGACAGTGTGACCCGGTTCACAATGTGTCGAAAAATCGTCATTTAACCAGAGAACGCGCAGTCTGATGACCGGTTCCGCGGCACCCGTGACCGCAGCGTTCGCGGCGAAGGTGGCCGCACCGTCACGGCGAGGGTAGGCAGAACGTGCACGACAGGCGAGACCGCCTGCAGCGCGTGCTCGTCACCATCGGCACGCGGGCGGGGGGGGGAAGGGACGTCTTGCCCCTTCCCGGAGATGGCCGCTGATCCCGGATCTGGGGCGCGCGCCCGCATCAAGGGCGCAGTGGTTGAGTATTTCCGGACAACATTTGTAAATGTGTAAACCTTAAATTACCCCGGTTCAGGAATCTAGAGCTTGACGGGAAAATCCTGTATTCGCATAATGGTAGCACTGATAGGGGGCTATCATGAAAACATGGAAGAATGCGTGGACCCCGCGAGCGGTGGCGATGGTCATGCTTGCGTTGTGCTGTGGATGTGCCGGGCCGTCTGTGGTCTATGACAAACCGCAAAATCGTTTCGACTTCCCAAACAGTAACGTTGTCCCAATCGGACACGTCAGCGGCAAATCTACCAAATATACATTTTTCTTCCCGTCGGTGAGCGATCCGAGCATGGAAGAAGATGCTGTGCGCCAGGCGCTGGCCGAGCGTGGCGGTGACATGCTCATCGACGGCCAGTACTACTGGAGATCGTTCGGTTACTTCATCTACTGGACAGAGGTTCAGGTGGAAGGGCAGGCGGCGACCGTCGATCTGGGCCTGCAGCATCTGAACAAGCAGGTTCCGGTGACGAAATGATCACGCGCACGGCTGTGAATTCCGGAGGGACAAGGATGCGCACTCTGACCGTCGTTTGCGCCGCCGCGCTGCTCGCCGGCGCGTGCACCATCACCACCGGCGACCTGGAGACCAACAACCGGTTCGCCTTTCCCAACAGCAACGTGGAGCCACTGGGCTTCGTCTCGGCGGAGGAGAGCAAGACCGAATTCTTCATCCCCGACGGTCCGGATCGCGAGATGCGCAACCGGGTCCTGCAGGCCGCCCTCGATCAGAAGCAGGGCGACATCATGATCGACTACAAGTGGACGACGATGACGACCGTCTATCCGCTGTTCATCACCACGACGAAGCTGCGCATCGACGGCACGGCCGCGCGCATGGACGTCGGCGGCCAGGATGTGACCGCACCCAACTACACGATCCCCGCGCCCGCGCCCGCACCGGTGGCGACACCGGCCAAGCCGAAGAAGAAGTGAGGAGGGAGGACATGCCGGCGCGATCCGCCCACGGCGTCGCATCCGCTGCCGTCGTCGCGGCACTGGCCTTCGGGCTCGCGGCCTGCGAGTCCCGCGGCATCGACGAAACCTTCAACGACCTCAAGATGGCCGCCGGCGGACCGCCGCCGGAGGGGGCCATCCTGGCGTCGGCCGATGCCGACCTGCCGATCATCCTGGAGTCCAACAAGGACACCACCGTCTACTCCATCGACGGCCAGCAGGTCGGGCGCGGCAAGCACGTGAAGGTGTGGATCGCCGACGACCGGCAGCACACGATCGTGGCCCTGCCGGACAAGTGCAATCCGAAGGAGGACGTCATCCACCCGCCCTACCGGCGCGACAGCCGCATCGGTTTCTACTACCTGCGGCAGGACTGCCCGGGCGAGTGCTTCCCCGGAATGCCGTGCCCGTCGCAGACACCGCAGCCGGCACCGCCGGTCACCAACGCGCCGCCGAAGAAGAAGACCAGCTCCTGAGGCGAGGCGGTCAGTCGTCGTCCGACTGGCCGAACTCCGCCACGTCCCACCGCGTCTGCGCCCCGTTCCAGTAGATCCGGTAGCGTGCGCGTTCGCGCAGGGCGTAGCCCACCTTTACCGTTCCCGAGGTGGGGACGCAGATGTCGCAGCCGTTCTTGCAGGGGAACGGCTCGACTTCGCCGGCGGCGATCGTCCACGGCTTTCCCGGCTGCTCGCATCGCGACAGGTAGAACGAGACCGCCTCGCCCTCGTCGTTGCGCAGCACGACGGTGCCCGCCGCCGCCAGCGGGGCGGAGCGCTTCGCGATCGACGGCTTATCGGCCGCCCCGGCGCCGGAGGCACCGGTCGACAGCGCCAGCGCCGTCGCCAGGATGATGGCGGCCGGCCGGATGGTTGCCGTGCACCGGTGCTTGGAATGGCCGGTGTGCGTGTGGTGGGTGCGCATGGTGGTCTCCCCCGTCAACTGTCCCCGGTCAGCTGTCCCCGGTCAGCTGTCCTTGTCCATCGCCTTGCCCAGCAGGTAGCCGGCGATCGTGCCGAACAGGCCCATCGCCGGCGCGATGTCCTTGCCGCTGAATCCGGCGGTGATGCAGAACAGGGTGCCGACGATGATCAGCTGCAGCATCATCAGCCGCAGCGTGTCCTTCGGCGCGTACTGGCCGCGGCGAATGATGGCGTAGGTGACGCCGAGCGACGACAGGCCGAAGCCGATAACCAGCACGCTGAGAATGAACTCCCGTTGGGTCATGAAGGCACCCGGCGCGCCGCTTCCGGGCGTCTTCGGCGGGGGGTTGACCAGCAGCGGCGCGCCGGTGCCGTCGACCGTGCCGGCCGGCGGTGGCCCGGGGAGCGGCGCCGGGGGTGGTGTGTCGGCCACCGCGCCGGCGGGCGCGGGAAGCTGAGTGTCGGCGGGCGCGGGAAGCTGAGTGCCGGCGGGCGCGGGAAGCTGAGTGCCGGTGGGCGCGGGAACTCGAATGTCGGCGAGAGGTGCGGTCCTCAGTGCGGGCAGCGGATCGGCTGCGCACGCCACCCGGCCGGCGGGCCATGTGCACGCGGCCAGCAGCATCAGTCCCGCAACCAGCGGCCGCCCCGGCGACGCCAGTGTCTTCGCACGCCGCATCCTGTCCCCCGGCCGGTTCCGGACGGACCGGCCGACCGATCCCGCCCTACCGGCGCACGCCGCGGGTTTCTGTGCCCCGCGCCCAACGATCAACTCCGAATGGAGTAGACCATCCTGCGACAGTGCGGCGCGATTTGGAAGCCCGTCGATGCGGGGCGGGGGCTTCGGCAGGCATCGGCGCTAGAGCACGGTTTGATCAGATCGAACCGATCCGATCACACGGTCGTGCTCCAACGGCTTGATTTTCAGAGCAAGTCAATCCGATCGAGCGATTTCGCTCGATCGGATATTGCTCTAGCCGGCCAGCGTCTGCAGCCAGCGGGCGCCGGCGGCGCTCGCCGCTGTCGGGTCGGTGAACTCGCTTGCGGCCTCGAAGCCGGCCGTCAGCGCCGCCGTCCGCTCGTCGGGCGTGCCGTGATGGCCCGGATCCTGGAACGCCGTGTCGCCGCGCAGGTAGAAGCTTTCGCGGGCGAGCTCATAGAAGACGCCGCGGACCGTGGCCACCTGACCCAGGTGGTACCCCGCGAGGTAATCCGCATGCAGCTCCGCCAGCCGGGCGTTCGGCTGCCCGCGCCGCAACCGGTCGAACAGGCCGCTGTTGAACTGGCGGATGTGCGCCGCCTCGTGGGCGAGGACGGCACGCACCACATCGGAGCCCCAGTGGTTGTCGGCCAGCGCCTGCAGGGTGAGATCGCGGCCGAGCAGCACGGTGCCCCGCTTCCCGTCGCGGAGTGTCCCGGCGAGGGCGTCGTCGATGGCGAGGGCGTTGGGGGAGCGGCTGTCCTCCATCACGCCGAACGCCGGATCGACGCCGATCGCGCCGCACACCTCCCCGTGCGTCGCGATGAGCTGCGCGTCCAGCATGTCGTTGCCGGTGCCCGTGAGCAGCTCGGGCGGGCGATCCTCCATCCCCGCGCCGTAGGCGCAGGCGGTGCGGCCGGCGCTTCCCCGCTTGACAGCCGCCGCACACGGGCGTGTGGTGAGCGTGACCGCTGCCATCATCAGGCCCTGCAGAACTCGGCGACGATCGTGCATGCATCCCCCCTGTGACCCGGCGCCCGTGCCGTCCGGGGCTGCCATTCGCTTTTGTGTCCCAGTCGGGCGCGCCGTACAACCGACAACTGCTCCGGACGGGGTGCGACGATGTCGCCGATAGCGTCCGCGTCCATCTGGTTCGCGGGCCAGGTGGGACCGGTGCGCGCGGCGGTGCTGATGGTCTGCGCGTGTGCCGGCTTCGCGGCGATGATGGCGATCGTGCGGCTGATCGCACCGGAGGTGCATCCCGTCCAGGCGGCGTTCTTCCGTAATTTCTTCGGCGTGCTGTTCATGCTGCCGTGGCTGGTGCGTGCCGGCGGGACGGGCGCGCTGCGCACCGGGCGGCCGGGGATGCACGTGGTGCGCTCGGTCCTGGGGCTGACGGCGATGCTGCTGCTGTTCAGCGCGCTGGGCATGCTGCCGCTGGCTGACGTCACGGCGCTGTCGTTCACGGCCCCGCTGTTTGCCACCGCCGGTGCGGCGCTGGTCCTGCGCGAGCAGGTGGGCAGGCGCCGCTGGACCGCGACCCTGGTGGGGTTTCTGGGCGCCATCGTCATCCTGCGGCCGGACGCGGATACGTTCACCCCCGAAGCCCTGGTGGCGCTGGGCTCGGCGGCGGCGATCGCCGCCGCCCAGCTCTCGGTGAAGGCGCTGTCGCGGACCGAGAACCCGAATGCCATGGTGCTGATCATGGGGCTGCTGATGACACCCATGTCGCTGCTGCCGGCGCTGTTCGTCTGGACGTGGCCGTCGGCCGACACGTTCGCCTGGATCGTGCTGATGGGCGCGGTGGCGACGGTGGGGCAGCTCTGCCTGGTCCGCGCGATGGCGATCGCGGATGCCTCGGCGGTGATGCCGTTCGACTTCGCCCGGCTGATCTTCGCCGCGTTGCTGGGCTGGCTGATGTTCGGCGAATGGCCGGACGGCTGGACCTGGGTGGGCGCGGCGGTGATCGTCGCCTCGACCGTCTACATCGCGCGGCGCGAAGCCAAGCGGGCGCGCCGCGCGCCGGCGGCGGTGCCGCCGGAGACGTGAGAAACGCTCAGACGGCCGGCTTCGCCGGCCTGGATGCGTCGGGATCGAGGGCGCGCCGGGCGCGCTCGACGTGGCCGGCCTTGATGTGCGGCGCCAGCGCCTGGACGGCGAGCATCAGCACCGCCGCGTCGTCCGAGAAGCCGATGCCGGCAAGCAGATCGGGCACCAGGTCGGCCGGCAGCACGAAGTAGGCGAGGGCTGCCATCAGCACCGCCTTGGCATGCGTGGGTGTCGCCGGATCGACGGCGGCGTAGTAGGCGGCCACCGCCTGATCGACGAACGGAACCCGGCCCAGCGTCCGCCGGACCTTCTGCCAGAACCGCCGCCGGACATACTCGTCCTGGCCTGGAACGGGGACCAGCGCGCGGGACAACTCGGATGCCTGCATCGTCTCCTCCACCACCCGGAGCGAACCCGGCGATCGTGCCGCCCGGTGGTCGTCCCCCATGAACTGGGATGCGCTGGGGCCGGTCGCAAGCACCCCGCCCACGCTGCGGTCACCCTGACCCGGCGGCGGTCGCCTTGACAAAGCAGGGGGTGCCGATTAAGCACCCAGCACTGTTCAGGGGATGATCACGGCTCGCATCCGCTTGTTCGTTCGGCCCGCAGCGCCTCCGGGCGCCCCGAAGGATCGGCGGCCGCACTTCGACGGCGATGCCCGGAACATCTGCAGGGTCAACCAAAGGAAGAACGGAGGAAGGTATGGCACGCGTGGCATTCGTAACCGGCGGCACCCGCGGCATCGGCGCAGGCATCGCCAAGCGGCTGCAAAAGGACGGCTACACCGTCGCCGTCTGCGACGTCGTCGACGAGCAGATCGCCAAGTTCAAGGAAGAGACCGGCATTCCCGGCTGGAACATCAACGTCGCCGACTATGCCTCCGTCGCCGAAGGCCTGAAGGCGGTCCAGGCCGCGATCGGCCCGATCGACGTGCTGGTCAACAACGCCGGCATCACCCGGGACGGCCGCTTCGTCAAGATGACGCGCGAGAAGAACTGGGATCCGGTCATCGCCGTCAACCTGAGCTCCGTGTTCAACACCTGCAACGTCCTGCTGAACGGCATGACCGAGCGGAAGTGGGGCCGCATCATCAACATCAGCTCGATGAACGGCCAGCGCGGCCAGTTCGGCCAGTGCAACTACTCGGCGACGAAGGCGGGCGTGATCGGTCTGTCCCGGTCGATGGCGCTGGAGTGCGCGAAGGCCGGTGTGACCGTCAACGTCATCTGCCCGGGCTTCATCCTCACCGAGATGACCGGGGCGATGCCGAAGGAGATCCTCGACGGCGAGGTCGCGAAGATCCCGGTGCAGCGCATCGGCCAGCCCGAGGACATCGCCGCCGCTGTGGCGTTCCTCGCCAGCGACGACGCGTCGTTCATCACCGGCCAAACCCTGTCGGTCAACGGCGGCCAGCTGATGCCGTAACCGCCGTGCCGGCCTCCCCGGCCGGCCGGCCGCGGTCATGCTCCGGATGCGGCGGCGCGTCCGGAGCGCGATCGATTGCGTGAGCGAGGCTGCGGACGTCAGCCGCCGCTGCCGGCATCCGTGATGGCGGCCGTTTGCTCCGGCTCGGCCGGCGCCGCATCGACGGGGAACGCGAACGGCCCGCCGACGTGAATGCCTTGGTCGTCGATGTGGAATTGGCGGATCCGGGTATCGTGCGGGGATCCCCGCATCTTCAGGATGTTGATCCCCCGCAGCATGTCGCCGCGACTCTCGAAGAGTCGGAGCAGCACGATCGCGTCCGTGAGTCCGGAGACATGTTTGGGGTCCTCCGGTATGCCGACCATCGGCGCCGTGGTGGTGAACAGCCCGGTGACGTTCTTCTGCTTGAGCAGCGAGGTTACCGCCAGCAGGAATTCGCGGAACCCGCGAACCGAGCTGATGCGCTCCAGCGCTGAAATCGAGTCCAGGACCAGCCGGCTCGGCCGGAACTCCTGCAGGGTCCGTTCCAGCAACACCAGGTGATCGCTGAGGCTGGCATCCTCCGGATAGTGACAGACGACCTTCAACAACTCCGCGGCTTCCATGGCACCGAAGTCGATGCCCCAGCCCAGCGCGTTGCGCGCCAGCTGCTGGCGGCTTTCCTCGAAGCCGAAGTAGAGCGCTCGTTCGCCTACCGCAGTGGCCCCGTTGACGAAGTGCGCCGCCAGCATCGTCTTTCCGGTGCCGGTCGGGCCCGAGACCAGAACCGTCGAATCCCGGAGCAGGCCGCCACCGTACATCTCGTCGATACCGGCGTTGCCGGAGGAGACGCGCAGCGTGGTCGACGCCTGCTCGAGCTCGAGGGCGTGCGGGACGATGACGACGCCCTGGTTCGGCATGATGGTGAACGGGTATTCGCCCTTCTTGTGCGAGGCGCCGCGCATCTTCAGGATTTCGATGGTACGCCGCCGTTTTTCGGCCTCCAGCACGTTGCGCAGGATGACGACGTTGTCGGCGGCGAATTCCTCCACGCCGTGGCGGGAGATGCTGCCGTACTCCTCCAGGCGTTCGGCGGTCAGCACCGCCGTGACCCCCAGCTCCCGCAGCGACGAAATCATCCGGAACAGCTCGTAGCGGACCCGGGTCGTGTCGGGAAAATGGCTGAAGATCGTGCCGATGGAATCGAGTGCCGCCCGGCGGGCGCCAATGGCTTCCGCCGCATAGCGGATGCGGGCAATCAGCGCGTCGAACTCGAATTCGCCGGTTATCGTCATCTTGTAGCTGGGATCGGGTGACGCGTCGACGAAGCTCCAGAAGCCTTCCTCCTCCCAGCGTTCGATGTCCCAGTCGAAGCTGGACATGTTGCTGCGGATGTCGTCCGGTTGCTCCTCGAAGGTGACGAAGATGCCGGGTTCCCGGTGACGGATGATGCCTTCGGTCAGGAACTGCGAACTGAAGACGGTCTTGCCGGCGCCCGAGGTGCCGGCGACCAGCGTGGCGCGACCGTGCGGCAGCCCGCCGTCGGCGATGAAGTCGAACCCGGGAATGTCGCTCGCCGTCTTCGTCACGCGTCGCCCGACCTTGCGGCTGGACTCTGTGACGCGGATCGAGACGTCGAGGCCGATCAGCGCCGAATCCTGCCGGAACAGTGCCTCGATCGGTGGGCGCAGCAGTGGCGGCAGCGTACCCGCCAGCTCCGAGAACGCCAGAATGCGCTCGTCGGATGCGAGCCGGGGTCGCTCGGCGAGATTGATGACCTTGATCGTGTATTCCTGAGCCTGCTCGCTCTCGCACAATTCGCGCAGGCGGCGGACCGTGCGTTCGATCGTGCGCGTCGTGCGAAGTACGTAAAGGAACAGTACGAACTGCTTCATCGAATATCTCCACACCGAGTCGACGGCGCTCCGGTGGAGGAGCGACGGCCGATGTCGGGCTTGCGCCTCGGGCCGCCCCGTTCGGTGGGGGGGGGGGCGCGGCGAGCGGAACTTGGTTTGCGAGCGGGAATATACACCGATGTGATCAGTATATAAAGATAAAAATCCTATTATAAAGACGATAATAAGCGCACGGTCCGGTTCCAGGGACTGTTTCGTCGGGTGCGGGTTCCGCCGCTCAAGCGTCGGAGCGGGACGCTTCGTTCATGAACCGGGCGAGGCGGAGGTCGCGTTCGGTCACGCCGCCCGCGTCGTGGGTCGCGAGCGTCACTTCGACCCGATTGTAGACGTTGAACCACTCCGGATGGTGGTCCATCTTCTCGGCCATCAGCGCGACCCGGCACATGAACCCGAACGCCTGATTGAACGTCTCGAAGCGGAAGGTTTTGCTTATGGCGTCCCGGCCCTCCACTTCGCTCCAGCCGGTCAGAGCCGTGAGTGCTTGTAGGCGCGCCTCGATGCTCAGCTTTTCCGCCATCGCCACGGCTCCTGATTCTCGGTGCCATGGGAGGTGGGGGTGCGCCGGGATGGATCAAGCCGGGCCGTGCCGCCGTGCGTGAGCGTCCGAGCCGGCGTGGCGTCTTCTTCGATCAGCCTCTCCGGATAAGGCGGCGGCCGCCCGTGTCGCGCATGGCGTCGCTGCCGCCCTCCCTGGACGACCTGGAGCTGATCGCCCGCGAGCAGCTGAGCAGCGTCCTGCAGCCGTTCCGCCCGCACCTGGGTGGCGTCGTCATCCGCGTCGACGACTTCTGCGACGAGGCGACGGAGCGGGAGATGGGACTGGAGAGCCCCTTCGACCTGCTGGGCTTGTACCGGGGCATCTCCCTCGACCGCAAGAGCGTCTCAGACCCGGGCGGCAGCCTGGACATGATCTTCCTCTATCGCCGGCCGATCCTGGACTACTGGTGCGAGACGGGCGAGGATCTGACGCGCATCGTCCGTCACGTGCTGGTGCACGAGATCGGCCACCACTTCGGGCTGAGCGACGACGACATGCACCGGATCGAGAACGGCTGATGCCCGACATCGCTACCCCGAAGGCCGTCGCGACCGCGCTGCCGGCCGAACGGCTGTACCGGGCCTGCCCGCCGGAGCAGTTCGCGTTCGCCACCACGGCGGAGCTGGAGCCGATCGAGCACGGCATCGGCCAGACGCGGGCCGCCGCCGCGGTGCGGCTCGCCCTCGGGATCAAGCACGGCGGCTACAACCTGTTCGCGCTGGGTCCGGCCGGGACGGGTAAGTATGCGTTCGTCCGCAGCGCCGTGGAAAAGGCGTCCGCCGCCTGGCCGGTGCCGGCCGACTGGTGCTACGTCAACAACTTCGCCGAACCGCACCGGCCGCGCACGCTTCGCCTGCCGCCCGGCCGCGGACGGCCGCTGGCCCTCGACGCGGCACGGCTGGTCGACGAGCTGCAGCTGGCCCTGCCGGCCGCCTTCGACAGCGACGAGTACCGGAACCGCAAGGCGGTGATCCAGGAGCATTTCAAGGAGCGTCAGGAAACGCAGTTCTCCGCGCTGCAGGCGCGCGCCCGCGATCAGGACGTGGCGATCGTCCGCACGCCGATGGGCATGGCCCTGGCACCGATCCGCGACGGCGAGGTCCTCAGCCCGGACGAGTTCGAGCAGCTGTCGGAGGACGAGCGGCGCCGTCGTCGCGAAGCCTCGGAACGGATGCAGCAGGAGTTGGCGGAATTCCTGCAGCAGCTACCCCGCTGGGAGAAGGAGCAACGCGAGCAGCTTCGTGAGCTCAACCGCGAGATCACCCTGCTGGCCGTGGGCCATCTGATCGACGAGGTGAAGAAGCGCTGGGAGGATCAGCCGGCGGTCCTCGAGCACCTGGAGGCGGTGCGCCAGGACGTCATCGAGAACGTCGACGACTTCCTGCCGAAGGAACAGACACCGCAGATCGTCATCGGGCCGGCCGTCCGCGAAGCTGCCGGCGCCTCGCCGCTGCGCCGTTATCAGGTCAACGTCATCGTAGACCAGACCGGGCCGCAGGAGAGCCCCTCGGGCGGCGCCGACGGGGTTCCCGTCGGTGCGCCCGTGGTCTACGAGGATCACCCGACACTGCCCAACCTGGTCGGCCGGATCGAGCATCTGGCTCAGTTCGGCACGCTGGTGACCGACTTCATGCTGATCAAGCCGGGAGCGCTGCACCGGGCGAACGGCGGCTGCCTGATCCTGGATGCGCGCAAGCTGCTGACCTCGCCCTATGCCTACGAGACGCTGAAGCGGGCGGTGCGTTCGTCGTGCATCCGCATCGAGTCCGCCGCCGAGCAGCTCGGCTGGTCCACGACGACGACGCTGGAGCCGGAGCCGATTCCGCTCGACGTGAAGGTGGTGCTGCTGGGCGAGCCGATGCTCTACTACCTGCTGAGCGCCCATGATCCGGAGTTCGGCGAGCTGTTCCGCGTCGCCGCCGACTTCGAAGTCAGTATGGACCGGGACGACGGCGGTACGCTCAGCTATGCGCGGTTGATCGCAACGCTGGCGGGGCGGATCGGCATCCGCCCGCTGGGGCGCGCCGGCGTCGCGCGTGTGATCGAGCATGCGTCGCGGCTGGCGGGCGACTCGCAGAAGCTGACCACGCATACCGACACGCTGGAGGACCTGCTGCGCGAGGCGGACTTCTGGGCCGGCGAGGCGGGGAGCAGCGTCATCGAGGCGGCGCACGTGCAAGACGCGATCGACGCGCGCATCTTCCGCTCCGACCGGTTGCGCGAGCGCACCCAGGAGCAGATCCGGCGCGGCACGGTGCTGATTGAAACCGAAGGCGCGCGCGTGGGCCAGATCAACGGGCTCGCGGTGATCCAGCTCGACGGCTTCGCCTTCGGCAGGCCGAGCCGGATCAGCGCGAAGGTGCGGCTCGGCAAGGGCGAGGTGGTGGACATCGAGCGCGAGGTGGCACTGGGCGGGCCGCTGCACAGCAAGGGGGTGCTGATCCTGAGCTCGTATCTCGCCAACCGCTATGCCCGCGAGCAGCCGCTGTCGCTGCAGGCGAGTCTGGTGTTCGAGCAGTCCTACAGCGGCGTCGAGGGCGACAGCGCCTCGTCGGCCGAACTCTACGCGCTGCTCTCCGCACTCGCAGGCATCCCGCTCCGCCAGTCGCTGGCGGTCACCGGATCGGTCGATCAGCAGGGCCGGGTGCAGGCGATCGGCGGCGTCAACGAGAAGATCGAGGGGTTCTTCGACGTCTGCGCCGCGCGCGGGCTCTCGGGCGAACAGGGGGTGCTGATCCCGGCGGCCAACGTTCCGCACCTGATGTTGCGCGCCGACGTGGTCGAGGCCTGCCGCGGGGGCCGCTTCGCCGTCTATCCGGTGGAGAGCATCGACCAAGGGATCGCGCTGCTCACCGGCGTGCCGGCGGGTGAGGCGGACGATGCGGGGGCGTATCCACTGGGCAGCGTCAACCGGGCGGTGGCGGCACGGATCGGTGCGTTTGCCCGTAAGGCGCAGAAGTTGGCCGCGCAGGCGCGGGGAGAGCGGCGCCGGGGCAAGGAAGACAACAACGGGGGATCGCCGTGATTGCCGCCTCGGGCGCGGGCGGCCGGCAGCGTTTCCGTCGGGTCGTCTTGGCGATGGACACGGCGAGCGGCGATCCCCGGGCGCTCGACCGGGCGGCGGTGCTGGCGGCGCGGCTGCGCGGCGACCTGCTGGCGCTGTTCGTGGACGACATCGATCTGGTGCGGCTGGCCCGCCACCAGGGGGTGCTGGCCTACAGCACGCTGAGTGCCGGCGGCCGGGAGCTGGGGGCGGATCACCTGCAGACATGCCTGCGGCTGAAGGCGCAGCGTCTGTGCCGGGCGATGGAGCAGGCCGCCGCACGCCGGCAGGTGAAGGCTGTCTTCGAGATGCGCCAGGGTCGGCTGCTGGCGGAGGTGCTGCAGGCCGCCGGCGACGACGACCTGGCGGTGATCAGCTGGCCGGTGGGCAAGGCGGGTGCACCGTGGACCGGCAGCCCGCCGCCACCCGAGGCGGTCGTCCGGGCGTTGGCGGAAGCGCGTGTCCGCTCGGTCCTGCTGCTGCACCCGCAGAGCGGCGACGGGCCGGTGCTGGTTGCCTTCGACGGCTCGGAGGCAGCCTGGCACGGGCTGGCGACGGCGGCGCAGGTGGCCGACGTGGACGGCGGCAGGATCGAGGTGGCGCTGCTGGCGGAACGCGTGGCGCTCGCCGACGGCTGGGCGCGCGAGATCGGGGCGAGGCTGGCCGACAGCGAGTTGTCGGCCACGTTCCTGCTGACGCCCAGGGCGGACGTCCGGCTGCTGTGCGCGCTTGCGACCCACCGCCGCTGCACCCTGCTCGTTCTGGGTGCCGACCGCACGCTGGGAGAAGGCGAAGTCGCGCGCAGCCTGCTGTACCGTGCAGCCTGTTCGGTGCTGCTGGTGCGATAGGGGATGGATCCGGAAGCCGACGAAATCGACGGGACGTTCAGAACGTGCGACCACGCGCCCCTGTGTTTCTCCTCCTGCTGCTGATCGCAACCGCCGCACTCGTCGCAGGCGAGCGCCATTGCGCCGCCGCCGAGCCTGCGTCACAACCGTCATTCGTCGGCACCGCCACCTGTGCCAGCTGCCACGCGCCGGAGGCCAACGCTTGGCGCGGCTCGCACCACGATCTGGCAATGGCGAAGGCGACGGAGCAGACCGTTCTCGGCGACTTCGGCGGGGCGACGTTCCGCTACGGGGACATCACCTCGCGGTTCTACCGCAAGGACGGGCGGTTCTTCGTCAACACCGACGGGCCGGACGGCAGACTCGCAGACTTCGAAATCGCGTACGTCTTCGGTGTCACGCCGCTGCAGCAGTACCTGATCGCGTTTCCCGACGGGCGGATGCAGGCACTCGGCATCGCCTGGGACAGCCGGCCGAAGGAGCAGGGCGGTCAGCGCTGGTTCCATCTCTACCCGGATCAGAATCTCAAGGCGGGCAACCCGCTGCACTGGACGGGCATCGATCAGACCTGGAATTTCCAGTGCGCCGAGTGCCACTCGACCGAGCTGCGGAAGAACTACGACGCGGCGAAGAACACCTACGCCACCACCTGGGCGGAGATCGACGTCGGCTGCGAGGCGTGCCACGGCCCGGGCTCGGCGCACGTCGCCTGGGCGAAGGGTGACCGGAAGGGGCCGGACGGCCTGAGCGTCCACTTCGACGAGCGCCGGGACATCCAGTGGACGATCGATCCCGCCACCGGCAGCGCCCGGCGCAGCCAGCCGCGCACGTCGGCGAAGGAACTGGAGACCTGCGGCGTCTGCCATGCGCTGGCGAGCAAGATCGCCGAGCCGTGGCGCCCCGGCCGGCCGCTGCTCGAAAGTCACCTGCCGACCCTGCTGCATGCGGGCCAATTCGAAGCGGACGGCAAGAGCGAGGGCGAGGTCTACAACTACGCGCCGTTCCGCCAGAGTAAGATGTTCGCAGCCGGCGTCTCCTGCAGCGACTGCCACGATCCGCATTCGCTGAAACGGGTGGCGGACGGCAACGCCGTCTGCACCCAGTGCCACGACGCAGGCCGGTTCGACGCAGCCGCGCATCATCACCACCGGGACGGGTCGGCGGGAGCGCAGTGCGTGTCCTGCCATATGCCGATCAAGACCTACATGCAGGTGGACCCCCGCCACGACCACGCGTTCCGGATCCCCCGCCCGGACGAATCCCAGCGCTTCGGCACCTCGAACGCGTGCACCGACTGCCATACGGACCGGGACGCCGCCTGGGCCGCGGCCGCCGTCGAGCGCTGGTACGGGCCGCAGCGCAAGGGCTTCCAGACCTGGACGGCCGCCCTCGCCGCCGCACGGGCTGGCTCGCCGGATGCACAGGGGCTGCTGCTGAAGCTCGCGACCGGCACCGACGTGCCATCGATCGCGCGGGCGACCGCGTTTGATCATCTGTCGGGATATCCCGGCCCGGAGTCCCTTGCGGCGGCCGCCCGTGGCCTGGGTGATCCTGACCCGCTGGTGCGGTTGGCGGCGCTGCGCGCGCTGCAGCCCGTCCCGGTCGAGCGGGTCTGGCCGCTCGCCAACCGCCTGCTCGAAGACCCGGTGCTGGGGGTGCGGATCGAGGCGGCCGCATTGCTGGCGCGGATGTCGCCGGAACGGCTTTCGCCTGAAGACCGCAACCGGCTGACGAAGGGGATCGATGCCTACGTGGCGGCGCAGCAAGTGAATGCCGATCGACCAGAGCACCGGGTAAACCTCGGCAACCTGTTCCAGGAGTTGAGGCAGCCCGCCAAGGCGGAAGCCGAGTACGTCGCCGCCCGCTCCCTCGACCCGACGTTCACACCCGTTTACGTCGGCCTGGCGCAGCTCTACGGGCAACAGGGCCGGGAGCAGGAGGGCGAGCGGGTGCTGCGCGAGGGAATAGCCCGGTTGCCGGACGGCGCGGACCTGCACCACGCGCTGGGGCTCAGCCTGGTTCGCCAGCGGCGCACGGCCGATGCGCTGGCGGAACTGGCCCGTGCCACGCAGCTCGGTCCCGCCAACCCGCGCTATGCCTACGTCTACGCAATCGCGCTCAACTCCACCGGGCGTTCCGACGAGGCGCTGAAGGCGCTGGAAGCGGCGCACGCCCGGCATCCGACGGACCGGGAGATCCTGTTCGCGCTCGTTACCATCAACCGCGACGCCGGGCGGCAGGACGCGGCGATGGCGTGGGCGCGGAAGCTGGCAGCAATCGATCCGTCCGCGCGCGCTCTCGTCGATCAGCTCCGGGGTGGCGCGCAACCCCGCTGACCGGCGGAGCGGTCTTTCGGTTGCGGTGGGACGCCCTTTCGCTCCCGGCTATGATCGTCGCCGATCCCGGGTGCGGGTCGATGAACGAGAACAGGGGCGGGACGAGGATGCGGGCGCTGCTGCAGGTGCGGATACTGATGGTGGGGCTGGTGGTGGCGCTGACGACGGTCGCGGCCGCCCCGGCAGGGGCACAGGACAAGGTGACCGGCACAGCGTCCTATCGCGAGCGCATCGCGCTGCCGCCGAATGCCGTCTTCGAAGCGGTGCTGCAGGACGTGAGCCGGGCGGATGCGCCGGCGGTGGAGATCAGCCGGCAGCGGATCGAGAATCCCGGTCAGCCGCCGATCGCGTTCTCCATCCCTTACGACCGCGCCCGGATCGACAAGCGCCTCACCTACGTCGTGCGCACCCGCATCCTGGTGGACGAGCAGCTGATGTTCACCTCCGATACCGCCCACCGGGTGCTGACCCGCGGCGCACCCGCGACTGTGACGGTGATGATGCGCAAGGTGGGCGGACAGGCCACTCCAACCGGCGGCGAGTCGAACGGCACGCTCGGCGCACACGGGATGCTCCTGCCCGCCACGTTCACCGGCGTCCTGCCGTGCGCCGACTGTGGCGGCATCCGGCATCACCTCAATCTGTGGCCGGACCAGACATACGAGCTGCACCGCAGCTGGATCGACATCGACGAGCGCCAGGACAACATGGGACGGTGGTCGGTCGATCCGGAGCGCCGGATGCTGATGCTGTGGGGGGCGGGCGAGCCGATCGCGCACTTCGCGATCCTGAGCAACCAGCGCCTGCGCCTGCTGGATTCGCAAGGCCGGCCGATCGAGTCCGAGCTGTCGTACGAACTGGCGCGCCAGGGGGCGCTCGAGCCGATCCGGGACCTTGAGCTGCCGTTGGCGGGGATGTTCGTCTACATGGCCGATGCCGCCCGGCTGACAGAATGCCAGACCGGCCGCAGCTATCCGGTCGCGATGGAGGAGGACTACCTGCAGCTGGAACGCGCCTATACCGAAGCCCGTCCCGCCCCGGGCGCGCCGCTGCTGGCGACGCTCGAGGGTCGCATCACGGAGCGGCCGAAGATGGACGGCGAGGGGACGGAAGCTGCCGTCGTCGTCCGCCGCTTCGTCAACGTCTGGCCGGGCGAGACCTGCGAGCGCAACCTCGCCGACGCATCGCTCACCAACACCTACTGGCGCATCGTCCGGCTCGGCGACCAGGAGGTGCGCGCAGCGGAGGGGCATCGGGAGCCGCACCTCCTGCTGCGCGCCGGCGAGCCCCGCTTCAACGCCACCGTCGGCTGCAACCAGATCATCGGCGGCTACGTCCTGTCCGGCGACGCGCTGCGCTTCGAGGCGGGGGCATCGACGATGATGGCGTGCCCGCCGCCGCTGGACCGGCTCGAACAACGGCTGAGGGGAATCCTGACGAAGGCGGCCGGGTGGCGCGTCCACGGCCAGTTCCTGGAGTTCGACGACGCCAAAGGCAAGCCCCTGGCGCTGTTCCAGGCGGTCTACTTGCACTGAGGCGGACGGGAACCAGGCCGGTCCTCCGGCCTACTGCGGGCAGAGGCGTCTGGGCACTCCCGGCAAGGTGGCGACCGCATCGGCCAGCGAGATCACGTGATCGGCCGGTGGAGCCGGGCGCTGGCTCCACCCGGTCGTGCATCCCTGTAGGCTGAAAAGCAGCGGCTCGGCGGCAGCGTCGCCGCGGCGGAGGCGCAGCTCCACGTCCCGGCCAGCGGTGAACAGCACCTGCGGCGGCGCCTGATCGGTCACGTAGTCGGTGCGGCCGGTCGGCGAGATCCGGTACCAGGTCACATCCGGCGGTTGCACCAGATCGGCGATCGAGACGACGACGAACCGCTGCGTCAGCCGGTCCCCGGGCGACAGGGAGGGAGGCATGCCGCCGCCCGTCGCATCCAGCCGCACGGGCACGCCCAGGTCGTTGACGACGACCAGCGTCTGCGGGTCGGAGGCGTGCAGTTCGACCTGGCGAACGGTCGGCGGGGTCGTTCCGGTGTGGTGGCAGGCCTGCACCGAACCGGCGACGAGGACCACGGCGGCGAGCCGCGAGACACGACCGGCGGCGAGCCGCGAAACGCTACCTGCGGCGAGCCACCGGAGGGTGACGGCGACAACCAGCCTCATCGCTTGAACTCCCGCGCCAAGCCGCGCCACATCCGCTCGCTGTGGGCACGCGGATCAGTGCGGCCGGCCCGCCCTTCGGTCACGTCGGAGGCGAAGTCGCGCACTTGGGCGCTGCTCGCCCTCTCGGTGGTCTGCGGACCGTAGAGACGGCTCCCGGCCGGCGCGGTCACCGGCGCGTAGCCGGGATCGATCATCGGCCCGATCCGGTTCAGCACATCGACGTGTTCCAGCATGTCCCCGTGCTCGTAGCCGGGACCTTCGAACTGGATGCGGTGCGCGGCGAGGTCGGGGCGCGCCGGATCCGCGATCTGGGCGAGCCAAGCCGACCAGCCGGGGACGGTGCCGTCGCTTCCGGCCTGCTGGAGGATCTCGATCGGTGCGTCGTCGACGCGGGGATCGAAGTTGGCCGGCAGTTGTCCCCATTCGAGCCGGGTGCGCTCGCCGGCATTCGCCACCGCCCGGATGTTGAACGTCCGCTCCAGCATCGCCGCGGGCAGGGGGGCGGCGATCGTTCGGCGAATCCGGCGTGCCCGCTCCAGATGGTCGGCGTTCAGCCAGGACGGGTAGCGATTCAGGTTGCCCGCATCGTACGGATCGACGGCGGCGCCGGTCACGGGATCGGTGACCGGGTAATCGGAGGCGGACGGGAAGCCCAGGCGGGCGAAGTCGGCGTCGAAGGCGGGCCGGTCGATCGGCAGCAGTGCATACGGGCCGGGCAGCGTGGCGATGATGCGCGCCACCCGCTCGCTGCCATGCAGGATGTCCAGCGGTGACTGGCCAACGTAGTAGCGCTGCATGTGGGTGGACGTGCCGTAGAATGGCGTGGCGACGGTGATCAGGCGGGCGCACCACGCGGCCATGTCGCTGATCCGGTGCAAGAACACCTTCGCCGCCAAGCCGCCCTGGCTGTGAGCCAGCAGCGTCGTCGTCGGCAGCGGGTTTTCGCTGTGCACCCGACGGATCGTGTCGCGCAGCAGGGCGAGGAAGTCTTCCAGGAAGCCCGCTGCCTCCTCGATCGGCCGGCGCCAGTCGAAGCCGAACACGACGTAGTTGAAGTCGCTGCCGAGCGCCCACGCCTCGGTTCCGTCGTAGGCGACGAACAGGTAGCGGAGCGGGCCGTCGGGGATGATCACGTAGTCGCCGATGTCGCGGTCCTGGGCGTCGATTTCGAGCTTCAGGCCGTCGCCGTCGAAGAAGATCCCCGGGTCCATCCACACCGTCGGCGCCGGGCTGAATTCCGGCGCCGAACCGTCGAAGGGGGCGCGGGAGCGATCGAGCTGGGATCCCATTCCGCCCGGCAGGACGACGACGGTGGGCCGGCCGACGCGATAATTTTCGCTGAAGGCAGCTATTCTGCCGGCGTAGACGGTGCGGACGGCGTTCGCCCGCGCGGTGGCGTAATCCACGATGCTACCCCCCTGGACCCGAAGGACCATTGGCCGAAGCGGCGTAGCGAAAACGCCGGGGCGCCCAACCCCTGAGCCCCGAACGTGGTGCACAGAGTAACGTAATGCCCGGCCGGCGGCAAATGCCTACCGCAAGCGCGGTTAACGTGCAGCCGAAGGTGGATGATGGGGCGCCGCCACTCGCCTTGAGGTGTCCCGAACTGCGTGCTAGGGTTGCAGGAAAATCACCCCACGGTCGTGCGTGGCGGGGGAGAGGGCATGACGGGGGAGCCCATGGTGGACGTTCATCGCAGCCCCATCCAGGAGCGGATCGACTGGCTATTCGATCTGGCGCGCCGGCACTCGGCGGGCTTCTGCAGCCCGGAAGCCTGGCTCGCCCGCGAACGCTACCTGGCGCGCCACCCGACCGCCATCGCGGTGATGAAGTGCATGGACGGTCGCATCAACATCCCCGTGGCGACCCGCACACCGCTCGGCATCATCATGCCGTTCCGCAATCTGGGCGGCATGTTCGACCTGGGCTGGCCGCACCTGGGCGAGGTGCTGGCGAGCCATGTGCAGAAGATGGTGGCGGGCGGGCGCCAGGTGCTGATGCTGATCACCTACCACTTCTCCCGCGGCAGCCCGAGCCGGGGCTGCGCCGGCTTCGGCTATGACACTGCCGCGGCGATCGCGCACACCCGCGCCATCAAGACGCAGGTGGAGCACACCTTCGGCGCCGGGCACGGCTCGGTCTATCCCATCATCTGCGGCTTCGAGACGGACGAGGACGCGATCATCCTGCATGGTGCGAACGGGGCCTGCCTCGACCTCGCCGAAGCGCAACCCGGCAGCGACTCCGTCCTCGTCCAGCGGCTGGGGGCGGCGTTCCCGGACATGCCGATGCGCATCCGCGACGACCTGCTGCCGCTGCTGCTGGGCAACATCGCCCACGTGGCGGAAGTCCGGGAGAGCGGCCGGCCGGTCGAGGTGGAGCACCGGGAATGGATGATCTGCCTGGGCCGCGGCTTCGACTTCCTGCACATGCCCAACCTGGCGCTGATCATCGGGCCATATGGCCCGGACCTGGCCGATCCGATCCGCAAGGCGGCGGGCATCATCGAATCCAACATGCGCGCCGGCCGCATTCCGGACGACGGCTTCCTGCTGCTGGCGTCCGCCCCCTACGATGAGCTGGGTGTCGACCGGGCGCGCGCCGAGCTGAAGTCCCGCTTCCTGTCCCGCTTCGCCGCCGATGTGATCCGCGACAGCCACGGCACACTGGCGGAGAAGATGTTCGTGCGCACCGCGGTGCTCGACTGGCAGTCGCGCACCCTGGTGCCGCTCGCCGACTGAGCCCCCCCCGCGCCCAGGCCGCCTCCGGCCCCCCCCCCGGGAAACACCGCGGTGCCGTCTCGCGCTTCTCTTTCGACGCACCGGCCACAAACACCTTGCATCCCGCTATCGTTCGTCTATCCCTTTCCAGCAAAAATAATGTCTGGCACGTCAACGCGGCGGCGGGTAGCAGGGGATCCGCGGCGGGCGGCGGACGGACGGTGCCGGGCCCAGGGCGGGAACGTGAACGGCAGCGCATGTCCTTGACCATCCTCCTCCTCGTCGTCGGCGCGCTGCTGCTCGCGTCGCTGCTCGTCGTGCCGTTTTCCCGCCACCCCCTCGGGCGCGCGGCGCTCTATGGCGCCGTCGGGACGGTGTGTGCGATCGCTCTCGCGACCTCGCTCGGCGCGCTGCTGGGCGGCGGCGAGCCGTCGGCCCACACCCTGCCGCTGGGCATTCCCTGGCTGCACGCCCGCCTGCGGCTGGACGCACTGGCGGCCTTCTTCCTCGTCGTCGTCAACCTGGGCGGGGCGACGGCGAGCCTCTACGCCATCGGCTACGGCCGCCACGAGCATGCGCCGCAGCGGGTTTTGCCGTTCTTCCCCGCCTTCCTCGCCGCGATGAACCTGGTGGTGCTGGCGGACGATGCGTTCACCTTCCTGTTCGCCTGGGAACTGATGTCGCTCGCGTCCTGGGCGCTGGTGATGGCGCACCACCGCTCCGAAGGCACGGCGCGGGCAGGCTACATCTACCTGGTGATGGCCGGCTTCGGCACCCTGTGCCTGCTGCTGGCGTTCGGCGTCCTGGCGGGGGCGGGGGGCGGCTACGGGTTCGCGGTCATCCGTACGCAGACCCTGGTGCCCTGGCAGCAGTCGGTGGTGCTGCTGCTGGTTCTGCTCGGCGCCGGCTCGAAGGCGGGCATCGTGCCGCTGCACGTCTGGCTGCCGCTGGCACACCCGGCGGCCCCCAGCCCGGTCTCGGCACTGATGAGCGGAGTGATGACCAAGGTCGCCGTCTACGGCCTGATCCGCATCGTCTTCGACCTGGCCGGGCCGCCCGCGTGGTGGTGGAGCATCGTCATCCTCATCGTCGGCGGGACGACGGCGGTCCTGGGTGTGCTGTATGCGCTGATGCAGCACGACCTGAAGCGCCTCCTGGCCTACCACACGGTCGAGAACATCGGCATCATCTTCATCGGCCTGGGCCTGGCGCTCGGCTTCCAGGCCAACGGCATGCCGAGCGGCGCCGCATTGGCACTGACCGCCGCCCTGTTCCACGTTCTCAACCATTCGTTGTTCAAGAGCCTGCTGTTCTTCGGCTCAGGCGCGGTGCTGGCCGCCACCGGCGAGCGCGACATGGAGCGGCAGGGCGGGCTGATCCACCGCATGCCGATCACCGCGACCACCTTTCTGATCGGCTGTGCGGCGATCTCGGCGCTGCCGCCGCTGAACGGCTTCGTCTCCGAATGGCTGACCTTCCAGGCCATTCTCGACAGCCCGAACCTGCCGCAGTGGGGCCTGAAGTTCCTCGTTCCGGCGGTGGGGGCGGCGCTGGCCCTGTCCGCAGCACTCGCCGCCGCCTGCTTCGTCAAGGCGTTCGGCATCACCTTTCTCGGCCGGCCGCGCTCGGCCGACGCCGCGGCGGCGCGGGAGGTGGACCGCTTTTCCCTGGCCGCGATGATCTTCCTCGCCGTGCTCTGCATCCTGGCGGGCGTGCTGCCGGGCTTCGTCGTCGATGCGCTGTCCGGCGTCGTCCGCGAGCTGACCGGAGGCGGCGGCCTGCCCCGGCAGAGTTCCCTGCCGTGGCTGTCGCTGATCCCGCTGTCGCCCGCGCGCAGCTCCTACAACGGCCTGATCCTGCTGATCTTCCTTACGTTTACCTCGACGTTGATCGCGCTCGTGATGCGCCGGCTCGCCTCGCACGCCGTCCGCCGCGCGCCGGCCTGGGACTGCGGCTTCCCGGACGGGAGCCCGGCGACCCAGTACACCGCCGCCAGCTTCGCCCAACCGATCCGCCGGGTGTTCGGCAGCACCGCGTTCGCCGCCACCGAGACGGTGGAGATGCCGGAGCCCCTGAGCCTGCAACCGGCGCGTCTGCAGGTGCGGGTGCGGGATCTGGCCTGGGACTGGCTGTTCGCACCGATCGGCGCCGCCGTGGACGCCTCGGCGACGCGGCTGAACACGCTGCAGTTCCTGACCATCCGCCGCTACCTGACGCTGGTGTTCGCCGCCCTCGTCGTCCTGCTGTCGGGTCTGGCCCTATGGCAGTAGCCGCCGACTGGATGGTCCAGGGCCTGCAGATGCTGCTGGTCCTGATCGTGGCCCCGCTGCTCACCGGCCTCGTCCGCTGGATCAAGGCCCGGCTGCTGCGCCGCCGCGGACCCTCGGTGCTGCAGCCCTACCGGGACCTGATGCGGCTGGTGCGCAAGGAAGTGGTGCTGGCGGAGAGCGCCTCGTGGCTGTTCCGGGCGGCGCCATATGTGGCGTTCACCGCCATCTGGGTCGCCGCCGCCCTGGTGCCCACCTTCGCCACCGGGCTGCTGTTCAGCTGGTCGGCGGACATGATTGCGATCGTGGCCCTGCTGGGGACGGCGCGGTTCTTCCTGGCACTGGCCGGGCTGGACGTCGGCACCAGCTTCGGTGGCATCGGCTCCAGCCGCGAGATGATGATCGCCTCGGTGGCCGAGCCGGCGATGCTGATGGCGGTGTTCACTCTGTCGCTGCTGGCCGGAACCACCCAGCTCTCCTCGGTCGCCAACTTCATGCTCGACCAGGCGGTGGGGTTGCGCATTTCCCTGGGCCTCGTGCTGGTGGCGCTGCTCATCGTCTCGATCGCCGAGAACGCACGCATACCGGTGGACAACCCGGCGACGCACCTGGAGCTGACGATGGTGCACGAAGCCATGGTGCTCGAGTACTCGGGCAGGCACCTGGCGATGATCGAGGCCGCCGCGTTTCTGAAGCTGCTGCTCTACGCTTCACTGCTGGCCTGCGTGTTTGCGCCCTTCGGCATGGCGGCGGCGGGCGACGGGCCGCTCGCCTACCTGACCGGCATCGGCGCCTGGCTGCTCAAGCTGACGCTCGCGGCCGTGCTGCTGGCGCTGTTCGAGACCTCGATCGCCAAGATGCGGGTATTCCGCGTGCCGCAGTTCCTGGGTACGGCGCTGATGCTGGGGCTGCTCGGCACGCTGCTGCTGTTCGTCACCCGGAGCGTGTGATGCACGGTCTCGCCTTCGACATCTCGCATCTGTTGTCCGGCAGTCTGGTGCTGATCAGCCTGATGCTCCTCTACCAGGACCGGCTGCACAGCCTGCTGAACGTCTTCGCGGTGCACGCGGTGGTGCTGGGCCTCGCGGTCGGCTGGCAGGCCCATATCCAGGATGCGCCGCACCTCTACGTGACGGCGGCGATCGCACTGCTGTTCAAGGCGCTGGTCATCCCGGTGGCCCTGCACCGGATGGTGCGCAGGCTGGGCATCCACCGGGAGATCGAGACGGTGGTCGGCATCGGTCCGACGATGCTGTTCGGCATCGGGCTGGTGGCACTGTCGATCATCGTCATGCTGCCGGTCACCGAGCAGGCGGACGCGCTCACCCGCGAGGACCTGGCGTTCGCGCTCTCCGTCGTGCTGCTGGGCCTGCTGGCGATGGTGACGCGGCGCAACGCCGTCGGCCAGGTGGTGGGCTTCATGTCGCTGGAGAACGGGCTGATCCTCGCGGCGGCCGGCGCCAAGGGAATGCCGCTGGTGGTCGAGATCAGCGTCGCGTTCTCGGTGCTGATCGCGTTGATCGTCATCGGCATCTTCCTGTTCCGCATCCGGGAGCGGTTCGACACGGTCGACGTCAGCGTGCTCGACCGCTTCCGCGGAGAGCAGCCGTGAGCATATCCGGCGAGGCAGCCACGGTGGGCGTCCTGATCATCCCGGCGATCGCCGCCGCGGTGCTCGCCATCGTCCGCTCCTACCGGCTGGGGGCGGCGATCAACGTGCTCGCCACTGCGCTCACCCTGCTCACCGCCTCGGCGCTGGTGTTCGTCCGCCCGGCGCCGTCGCTCTACCTGCAGGTCGACGACTTCAACATCTTCCTGATCATCCTGAACACCTTCGTCGCCTTCACCACCAGCGTGTTCAGCGCCAGCTACATCTCCCACGAGCTCGCCACCGGCCGTCTGACGCCCGGCTACCTGCGCTTCTACCACGCCATGTATCAGGTGCTGATGCTGGCGATGAACCTGGCACTGCTCGCCAACAACATCGGCCTGATGTGGGTGGCGATCGAGGTGGCGACGCTGACCACCGTGCTGATGGTCGGCATCTACCGCACCGCGGAGTCGCTGGAAGCGGCCTGGAAGTACTTCATCCTCGGCAGCGTCGGCATCGCGCTCGCCCTGTTCGGCACCATCCTGATCTACCTCGCCGCCCGGCCGGTGATGGGGCAGGGGATGGAGGCCATGTCCTGGACGCTGCTGGTGGCGCACGCGGCCTCGTTCGATCCGGCGCTGCTCAACCTGGCGTTCATCTTCCTGCTGCTGGGCTACGGCACCAAGGTGGGCCTGGCGCCGCTGCACGCCTGGCTGCCGGATGCGCACGCCGAGGGCCCGACGCCGATCTCGGCGGTGCTGTCCGGGCTGCTGCTCAACGTCGCCCTCTATGTCCTGCTGCGCTTCAAGATCCTGCTCACCGCCAACGCCGCGGCCCTCGCCCCGGGCCTGCTGATGATCGGCATGGGGCTGATCTCGCTGAGCTTCGCCGCCCTGATGCTGTATCGCCGGCGCGACATCAAGCGGATGTTCGCCTATTCGTCGATCGAGCACATGGGCATCATCACCTTCGCCTTCGGCATGGGCGGGCCGCTGGCCAGCTTCGCCGGCCTGTTCCACATGACCATGCACAGCCTGACCAAGTCGGCGATCTTCTTCGCCGTCGGCCACGTGAGCCAGGCGAAGGGGACGCAGAAGATCGCCGATATCCGCGGCCTGACCGAGAGCCACCCGATGCTCGGCTGGGGGCTGGTGCTGGGCGTGGTCGCGATCGCCGGCATGCCGCCGTTCGGCATCTTCATGAGCGAGTTCCTGATCATCACGTCCACCTTCGCCCGCCAGCCGCTGCTCGCCATCCCGCTCGTTCTCGGACTGCTGGTCGGTTTCGGCGCACTGGTGCTGCGCATGCAGGGCTTCGCGTTCGGCACGCCGTCTCCGAGCAGCGGGCCGGTGCATGCCTCCTACGTGCCGCTGTTCGCCCACCTGGCGCTGGTGCTGGTGGCGGGCTTGTACCTGCCCGATGCGCTGGTCTCTTGGTTCCGGTCGGTCGCGGCGATGATCGGCTGAGAGGGGGATCGGGAACCGCCATGTCCGCATTCTCCTCCATCGCCGATGCTGCGACGACCCGTGCTGCGATCTCCGGGGCCGATCTCGGACCCTGGCTCCGGTTCGGCGTCGACGAGGCCGGGTGGCTGCGGGCGGGCGAGGGGTTGCGCGACGGGGCATACCGGCTCTGCGCCTACTGGGGCGAGCCCGCCCGGGTGCATCTGGCGCTGACCGATCCGGCGATCACCGAGGTCTGCATCGTCGGCCTCGACTGCCCGTCGGGCCGCTTCCCGTCGATCGCAGCGCTGTTTGCGCCGGCGATCCGCCTGGAGCGCACCATCTCCGATCTGCACGGCCTGGCGGCCGTCGGCGCGCCCGATCGGCGGCCGTGGCTGAACCACGGGCGCTGGCCGGCGCCGTTCCCGTCCACGGAACCGACCGTCGACTACGCGTTCCTGCCGGTCGAGGGGGAAAGCCTGCACCGGATCCCGGTGGGCCCGGTGCACGCCGGGATCATCGAGCCGGGCCACTTCCGCTTCACCGCCGCGGGCGAAACGGTCGTGCGCCTGGAAGAGCGCCTGGGCTACGTGCACAAGGGCATCGAGAGCCTGATGGTCGGCGCGCCGCTGGCACGGGCGGCGCGGCTCGCCGGCCGGGTCTCCGGCGACAGCACCGTCGCCTACGGCATCGCCTTCGCGCGGGCTGTCGAAGCGGCGACGGGGACGGTGGTGCCGGAGCGCGCCCGGTGGCTGCGCGCCCTGATGGCCGAGCTGGAGCGCATCGCCAACCACCTGGGCGACATCGGCGCCATCTGCAACGACGCGGCATTTTCGATCATGCTCGCCCACTGCGGCGTGCTGCGCGAACGCGTGTTGCGCACCGCCGGCCGCTGCTTCGGCCATCGGCTGATGATGGACCGGGTGATCCCGGGCGGTGTCGCCGCCGAGCTGGATGCCGGCGGCGCGGCCGTGATCGGCGAACTGCTGGCGGACGTGCGCCGCCGCTTCCCCGAGCTGGTCGAGCTCTACGACAGCAGAACCTCGCTGCAGGACCGCACCGTCGCCACCGGCTTCCTGCGTCCCGACCTGGCGCACCGGTTCGCCTGCGGTGGCGTCGTCGCCCGGGCGTCGGGGTGCGCCGTCGATGCGCGGCGCTGGCCGGGCTACCCGCCCTACGACCGGCTGGCATTCGAGGTGCCGGTCCTGGAGAAGGGGGATGTGGACGCCCGCGTCTGGGTGAGAATCCGCGAGGTGGAGCAGAGCCTGTCGCTGATCACGCAGATTCTCGATCGGCTGCCGGCGGGTCCGATCGCGGCGGAGGTCCGGGTGCCGGCGGGCTCCGCGAGCCCGGAGGGTCTGGCGCTGGTCGAGGGCTTCCGCGGCGACGTGCTGGTGTGGGTGCGGCTGCGCCCGGACGGCACGGTGGATCGCTGCCATCCGCGCGATCCGTCCTGGTTCCAGTGGCCGCTGCTGGAAGCGGTGATCGAAGGCAACATCGTCGCCGACTTCCCGCTGTGCAACAAGTCGTTCAACTGTTCCTACTCGGGCCACGATCTCTAGGCGATGCGCAAGCTCATTCTCCGCAGCCTGTATGGACCGCCGCTGACCGAACCGGCACCGCCGCCGGACGAGGCGGCGCTGGCCGAACTCGCCGGCCACCTGGACGCGGCGGCGCGCCGGCGGCTGGGTCGCAGCCTCGCCATCCGCGAGGTGGACGCCGGCTCGTGCAACGGCTGCGAGCTGGAAATCCACGCGCTGAACAACGTGTTCTACGACCTGGAGCGGTTCGGCATCCGCTTCGTCGCCTCGCCGCGGCATGCGGACGTGCTGCTGGTCACCGGCCCGGTGACCCGCAACATGCACGAGGCGCTGGAGCGCACCTATGCCGCGACGCCGTCGCCGAAATGGGTGGTGGCGGTCGGCGACTGCGCCTTCGACGGTGGCGTCTTCGCCGGCAGCTACGCAATCACGGGCGGCGTCTCGGCGGTCGTTCCCGTCGACCTGCACATCCGCGGCTGCCCACCGACGCCGACGCAGTTGCTGCGGGGGCTTCTGGCGCTGCTGGAGTCCGCGGCAGGCTGATGGAGAGGATCGGGAGCGACGTTCGCTATTTCTCGTCGAAGCGCTCCGGATCCACGCCTTGCCCGGGGGCAACTTGCGCGAAGCGTGGCGTGCCGTGGCTGCAATTCCACGGACCGGTGGTGGAAGGGCGGTCGGTCGTTGAGAGCTAAAGCGGCGAAGGCGGCGAGCCATCCTCGCGCCCGGAGCTCGATGAATCCGCCCTCTCGTTTTCCGCTGAGTCCTTGTCCTGGTTGGTGGAGCCGAGGGGGATCGACCCCCTGACCTTCGCATTGCGAATGTGAAGGTTGGGCGTTTCCTGGTGATTACTGTAACCGGCCGATCAGGGCCCACTCGGCTCCGATGCCAGCCCCGAGCCTTCATGTTCGGCGTTTTCCCGGTGGATCTGCAGTAGCTCGCGCAGGTTCTCGATGCCGAAGGCGGTGAACGCGGTGGTG